>WNGB01000970.1_pt1 | contig 69078 bp, 68 predicted proteins | sample 5400681 | NCBI WGS metagenome assembly WNGB01 (sample SAMN13153367, study PRJNA577476) | soil metagenome | isolation source: 115 cm soil or saprolite under grassland replicate 2 | place: USA:California | collected 2016-06-15 | reverse complement strand
AAGATTGTCAGCCCACGGCGCTGACGTAGAGTACGAAGATCGGGCATCGATATAACCCCTGTTTGGGAGGATATGTGGGTTCCGTTCCTACTTCAGGCAAAACCGCATCAGCGTTAGAAGATGGTTAGAGCAATCTGTCATCGCCAATTGTACTTAAACGACACCCGCAATGACGTGACAGATCAATCACAACTGTCAAAGCCAAGAAAGCCGCCAAGTTGGGCAATCCACTGGATGGCCTAGCGCACCAATGGGATCATGTCTGGGATATGCTTCGTGCGCTGGGGGGGTCGTCTACAGCGCCTTCCACTCGTGATGGCCAGAATCGCTGTGCAAGGTTCACCGGAGTGTGCCGGTTGATGTGCATCAGCCAGAAGAGGCGCCATCGCGTGGCGCTCATGAGCGTGAGGTAGGGGATGGCCGGCTGCATACCCGCGAGCGGGAAGAGGAGCAGGGCGTGAAGCTCGTCACAATAGCGGTTATTGGAGAGCAGGTCAAGTTCCTGCCCCATTTTCACCCGCCCGCGCAGACAAGTGGGTAACAGCCATGCTGAAATGAGTGCGCAATCACCGTGCAGCGCTGCTGCTGGTTTGGAAATCCATTTTCGGATACAGCCCCTAGGGGCAGCGCCTGTGGGCTGGCGGCTTTCTCTCAGTTATGCCGGTGTGCTATGCTGTACATCGGTCTTTCTCAGCACAGTACGCTTCGCAGTAGTACGCCAGTCTACTGCGTTCGTACCCTATCCACCGGTTGGTCAGGTTATATCTGGTAGACACTGGAAGGTCAAGGCCTGCAGCCGAGAGGCAGCCACGCCATCCATTTGGCACCTGCGGCGTTTTGTATCGCCGCGTCCCTGGTCTCCAGGAGGTCTGCTATGGCGCCGGGCATTCCCCTAGATATCCATCGCTATCTTGACGCACTGTTGCTGGCGGGGCTTAAGCAGCAACGCGAAGTACTCTTTGCCCGGCTGAATCGCTTTATCTTCACCGCCTATATCAACAGCCTCGCGCCCCGCGACCGCCTCAGGGTTGAGCGCATGGTGGCGGCAGGCCGTCCCCTGGTCGAGGTGGAAGAATTCGTCCATGATCATGTGTCCAATCTGCCCACAGTCTATCAGACCGCCTTGGCAGAATTTCGCACGTTGTACCTGCGTGAGCTCACATAGCGGGAGTGCACCTGACGACTGACCGGTGAATTACCCTGACAGCAAACCCCACTGCTGTTCGCCTATGAGGCTGCTTCACAGCACGATTCGCTGCAACGGGAGTTTGCAAGCTGGCCGGGGTATCAACGACGCGACCGTTTGCCTCTGCGTAGCAGGCTCACGCCTGCAAGGCTTGCCAGCAACATACCGAAGAAAGCCAGCCCCACACCAATCGGAATCGGCCGGAAGGGCACGGCCGATAGATTAGGTTCTACGTTTGACGGCGAGCTGCTTGCCGAAAAGAGCGGTATATACCATCTACTTAGCAGAATGTATGCCAGGTGGCGCTGTGAACGGGAATACCGGCTAGAGCAGAACTTCACCTTCCTTCCTGTGGCTGGGATTGTTAGTCGCTGGTGAAATCGTGCATCCTCTCTTGCCATTCTCAGGGGCTTCTGCAGGTATCCGCCAGTGCATTCTCTCTCCAAGAGACAGGGAAGGCGATTGAGGAGACACGCTTGAAATAGATGCCACTGGTAGCGGCCACAGGGCGGGGGATTATAACGCCTGTGCCGGTTCACCAGCCCATACAGCGCCAGCCCAAACGCCAAAACTTCGCGCTACAAACATCGGCGCTATCGATGTCACGTACGATTCGGGTCATGTAACGATCGACGGCGAGCGGCTCTTTGAGATCATGATGCAATGGGGGCGCATGATGAAGACATGGCGATCGTTTTCCCGCGAGATCTCTCGCAACGGCGCGCTCTACCTTCTGGCCTTACCCGGCATTGTCTTTCTGATCATCTTCGCGTACGTGCCAATGTTCGGCCACCTGATCGCGTTCAAACGCTTTCGCGCCGCGCAAGGCATCTTCGGCAGTCCCTGGGCCGGCTTCGACAACTTCACATTCTTCTTCGGCAGCGACGACTGGCTGCGCGTGACGCTCAATACCCTGGGCCTCAACCTGCTCTTCCTTACCACCGAGCTGCTCTTCGCGCTGCTGCTGGCGATTTTCCTCAACGAGATTCGCTCGCTGCTGTTCAAGAAGCTGGCGCAATCGCTCATCCTGATGCCCTATTTAATCTCCTGGCTGGTGGTCAGCATGATGACCTTCGCGCTGTTCAACACCACCGACGGTCTGATCAACCGCCAACTGCAACAGATCGGCGTCGCAGGGCCGGCCTGGTACAACGAGCCCGCGCTTTGGCCGCCACTGCTGGCGCTGATTAAGACCTGGAAATCTGCCGGCTACTACTCGATCATCTTCCTGGCCGCCATGACGTCGATCTCCATCGAGAACTACGAGGCCGCCAAAATCGACGGCGCGACCCGCCTGCAGCAGATCCGCTATATCACCCTGCCGCTGCTCATACCGACCGCGATCATTCTGGCGCTGCTCGGCCTCGGGCGGATCTTCTTCGGCGATTTTGGCATGATCTATGCGCTCGTCGGGGACAACGGCGTGCTGTTCCCGACCACCGACGTGATCGACACTTATGCATTTCGGGCGCTGCGCCAACTGGGCAATTTCGGGATGGCCTCGGCGGTCGTGCTATATCAGGCGACCTTCGGCCTGGTGTGTGTGTTGATATTCAACTGGATGGCCAAGAAGATCGAACCCGACGCCAGCCTGTTCTAACGGCTTTCGTAGCGGATTCACGTCGACATGCGTGGTTCGCTAGCAGGAACATTGTGTCATGAGTCAATCGATCAACGTCGCCCGCGCTGAGCGACAGCCGGTCTCACGCCAAATTAAGGGCGATACGAGCCTGCCCGAAAAACTGTTCGTAGTGCTGATCTACAGTTTTGTCGCGCTCTTCGCGCTGATCGCGCTGCTCCCGTTCTGGTTGGTCGACATCGGCTCATTCACGCCCGAGACCATCCTACGTACGAAAGGCTTTCAGCTCTTTCCCAACGGATTTAGCACCTATGCCTATCAATTCGTGTTGAACGGCCGGCAGATTTTTCACAGCTATAGGGTGACTCTTACCGTGACGGTCCTCGGCACTACACTGGCGCTACTAGTCACGACCCCCTTCGCGTATGTGTTGGCCAGCCGAAAGGCAAAGCTCGCGCCGGTCCTCTCGTTCATGACCTACTTCACGATGATCTTCGGCGGCGAGATGGAGGTTGTGAACTTCTTCGATAAATCGAAAAAGCGCACGATCACCTTCCACCAGTGGAACTTCATCAGCCTGGCGGATGTGTCCAAGAACAAGGAGCGCGCGCTGATGTTCCTCGACTGGGCGCACCAGCAGGAGAACTACGACCTGCTGGCCTACGGTATCAAGGGCAAGAACTGGGAAGATGCCGGCCCAGGGCTCTACAAGCCGCTCGCGGCGTCGTACCGCTGGTTCCCGTACGGCTGGATCTGGAACCCAACGCTCGACCGCGAGAACGCGCTGGCTCCCAAGGATGGGCTGGCGTGGAATCAGTGGGCCAAAGACGCCAACAACTTCACCGCCGATATGTATGTCGGCTTCAATCTCGATCTGACGCCGCTGACCAACCAGGTATCGCAGACCGGCGGGATGAAGTCGGAGTTCTGGAAGCCGCTGATGTACGGCGCCGTTGATCCCGATAAGACCTGGGCCGATTACCAGACCAAATCCGCGGCGCTGTACGACCAGATCCAGGCCGAGTTCGAGAAGCAGGCCGCCAACTTCAGGGCCAAGAAGGGCTAGCGCGATAAAGCGGTGATACGACGACGAGTTGAGGCAGTGAAGCTGTTATTGCTGCGCCTCATCCGGTCGTCGTGTCGCTGTTTCTCTCTCTATTATCGGAATGCTCATGAGCACACACAATCAACGACCTGCTCCGATCGTCCTGGTGCATGGCGCGTGGCTGGGCGGCTGGGTCTGGCGCGATGTCGTACCAGTGCTGCGCACCGCCGGCCACCCGGTGTTCGCGCCGACACTCACCGGTCTCGGCGAGCGCGCGCACCTCGGCTCGGCGGCCACCGACCTCGACACGCACATCCAGGATATCGCGAACGTTCTCCACTATGAAGACCTGCGAGACGTTCGGCTGGTAGGCCATAGCTATGCGGGGATGGTGATCAGTGGCGTGGCCGAGCGGGCGGCGGAGCAGATCGGTCGCTTGATCTATCTCGACGCGTTTGTGCCGGCGAGCGGTGAGGCCATGCACGACTTGGTGACCGCCGAAGAAGTCCAGCGTAACCGCGAGCTTGCACGTGCAATTGGCGACGGATGGCGCATGCCGCCGCTCGGTGAGGTTCGCACCGGCACCCCAGAGCGCAATCACTGGGCGAACGCGCGGCTGACGCCGCAATCACTAGCCACGTATGAGCAAGCTATCACGCTGACCAAGTCACTTCCGGAGATAGCAAGGATCTATATCCAATGCACCCAAAAGTCTGCTGACGACATATTCATTCGCTACGCAAGGCAGACAGCAGCGGATCCAGCGTGGCAGTTCCGGGCGTTCGCCGGCGATCATATGGCAATGGTCAGCGTGCCGGAAAAGCTCGCGGCGCTGCTGCTCGACATTATTTAAATGGTACGACGGCGACCAGATTGATGTGCGGTTGCCGATGCGCCTACGCCTGGAGGAACTGCCCGGCGAGCCGAACATGCTGGCGGTGCTCTATGGCCCGATCATGCTGGCGGCCGCGCTGGGCGCCGAGAATATGCCTGACCTGTATTTGAAGGACCTGTACATCCGTATCACCGCGATCAACTAAGATTCGGATACGCGCATGAGGCATACATGCATTCCTCTTCTTCGGCAGTTCGGGCTGAACTATTCCTCTAGTCTTCGCACGGCGGCGTACGGAGCACGCAGCTCATGTGACACGCAGTTCGGGCTGAACTATTCCTCTAGTCTTCGCACGGCGGCGTACGGAGCACGCAGCTCATGTGACACGATGTTAGAATTGAGTCCTTGCCCACACTGTCCTGCTGATTGGAATATAATAGGAGCAACCCAGGCTATCGCGAGAGGTGGCACCGATATTCTTACAGAAAGGATAGGTTCAGCATGTTGAATCTGAATTCGGTCATGATCGGAACGAAACAACCGAAGGCGTTGGCGACCTTCTATGAGAAGGTGCTCGGAAAGCCGGCGGACATGGTTGATAGTGAGAATGGCTTCTATGGCTGGCAAGTGGGCAGTGCGTATCTGTCGGTCTTAGCGCATTCCGAAATGGGAGGGAACACCAAAGACCCCGGACGGGTGATGCTTAATTTTGAGACCAGCCAGGTCAAAGAGGAGTTCGAGCGGATCAAAGCGCTTGGGGGCGTGGTCATCAAGGCACCCTATGAAATGGGCGGCGGATGGATAGCGACCTTGGCCGATCCGGATGGCAACTACTTTCAATTGGTGAGCCCGATGGGCTAGAAAGTGGCGCCCCTATCTGCGCTCGAGAACTGAGCTTGTGAGAGGCAGGGGGTGAAGGCGTAGTCCCAATGAGGCGGAATGGCGACGAGCAGCGCCCAACCATGGCAGGCACCCGACGCGCTGCGCGCCACCAACCGAGCGGCAAAACCAAGCTTGCTCGGCGCTCGCGCGCGGGTGGTGCCTGGCCGTTAGACGCACGCTCGTCACAGCTAATAGCCATATTGCTGATCAACTGGTAGAATACCCATCAACCCGCTGTGTCGCACGATACCTGCCGTCATGGGTGCTTGAACACACAGGAGACCAGCAGCGAGTATGAATCTTCCGCAAGACGTGACTCGGATGCTGGTGGCCCTGCTGGCGGGTCTTCGGCATGAGTTCCAGGAAAAGCTCGTGGGTCTGTACCTGCGCGGCTCACTCGCGCTAGGTGACTTTATCCCCGCCACGAGCGATATTGATGTCCTGGCCGTGACAGAGCGGCCCCTCAGCGATGCGCAGTTTGTTATGCTCGCAGCTCTCCACGCGCAGCTCGCCGCGTTGCCCAATCCCTACGCCAACCGTGTGGAGATGGCCTACATTGACCGGGCAGCCCTCAAGCGCTTCGAATGTGGCCGGCGCCATCCCACTCTCGGGCAGGGCGAAGCCCTCGCATGGAGCGAGCACCGGGACAACTGGATCTTGGAACGCTGGACCGTACGCGAGTGCGGCGTGACACTCCTCGGCCCCGATCCGCGAACCCTGATCGACCCGATTGGATCGGACGAATTGCGTGCAGCGGTACGCGCGCGGCTACGCGACTGGGCCGACTGGGCCGAGCAACCCGACGACCCCGATTGGCTGCTGCCGCGTGCCCATAAAGCCTACGTGGTAGAAACGATGTGCCGCGCTCTATCTACGCTGGCAAGCGGTGAGTTGTGGAGCAAACCTCGCGCCGTCCTATGGGCGATCGCATCCCTCCCCGAACCATGGCGGGCCACAGTCGTACAGTCGCAGGCATGGCGCACCGACACTACATCCGACCCCACCATTGTGGTGGAGGTCATGCGATTCGTGCATTGGGCCGCTGTGGATGGCGCGATCGTGGTCGAGGGATGATCTTTAATAGCGTTAGCGGGGACCTACCCCGACCGCGTGCGACTAACAAGCGCATGCAGCCCGACCGCCTTCGGCGCGCGAGATCGTCGCTATCTTAGCGCTTGCTTGTGCAGCGCGCCTCGGCGGCAGCTGAAGTGCAGCGCGTTAGGCCTTCCAGGAGTAAGCGAATGAGGGAAAAGTCACGGCTCACCTTCCGGATCACCCTCTGGCGGCCATGGTTGCTGGTCCTCACACCGTTAGCACTGCTTGCGGCAATGAAGAGGTTTTGGGCTGCTTTATTTCTTCTTGCCCTCATTAGTTCTGCTGGTGTGTCTGCAAAAGCAACTAGCAAGCCGAAACGTGTGAATCCGGTGTGTAGCTCCGCTCACTTCACCTGGCTCTCCCAAGCTGATTTGGACAGACAAACAACCTTTATGCAGCAAGCAGGAATTCAGTGGGTACGATTAGACTTTGCCTGGTTTGACATGGAACCCTGGCCGAATGTCCATACTTTCAGTGAGTACGATAGGATTGTCAATACTGCCTCAGCGCATGGGCTGAAGGTTATCGCACTAGTCACACAGTACGGTATTCCGCCGTTTTACCGACAGGATAGTACCAACTGGATGTCACCACCGGCAAACCCACAAGATTATAAGAGATTCACTCAAGCCTTGGCATCGCATTTCCGGGGGAAAATTCAGCTCTATGAGCTTGGAAATGAACCTGACTTAGATTGGGCATGGCCTCCAGCGGCGAATGTCGCCTCATATTCGGCGCTGCTAAAAGCAGGGTACCAAGGTATTAAAGCGGGTGATCCGACAGCCAAAGTAATTAGTGCGGGTCTCTCAAACGTCAATCCTGAGCCGTTTATTCAAGGAATGTATGACAATGGTGTCAAAGGATACTTTGATTACTTCGGTTTTCATCCGTATTCCGGGCCACGAAGTCCTGATGATACGGTTAACGCAACACAGTTTGGTAGACTTGCCACAATGCGACAAATCATGTTGAGTAATGGTGATAATAAACAAATAATGGCAACAGAGGTAGGCTGGCCGACCTTTTCAGGTGGAGTAGATGAACAAACGCAAGCTAGGTATATAAACCGTATCTATCAGAAAATTGAGTACGAGGATTATAAATACGTCGCGATTGCTTGTATCTATGCCTTTATGGATGACGGCACTGATACAACAAATGCTGAAGATAACTTTGGCTTGCTACGCTTTGATTACAGCGCAAAACCGAGCTCTGCTACAATGAGTGCTGTGAGAGCGGATTACAACGCGCATTTTACTCCAATTAATCCAGGACGCCAGAACAAGCCCTAGGTTTACTCGATAAGGTTAGCGCATTAATGACCTTGAATCATCAGGAATACCTCAAGATTCAAGAAGCAATTATGGTTCTCAAGGAAGCGATTAAACCTAACCCGGCGCAGCAGCACCGGCATTGGCGGCTGTTGGCGTCCATAGCAGAGCACTGGAATCGGGTCGTCGGCGAGGCGCGTCGGCCCTTGCGCCGTACCGCCTGATGACCGCTTGACAAGTTGCACGCCATCCTCCTTGGGAACGGCCCTGGCTCAACTCGCTTTCGGCGACAGCCTATCACCAGGCTGTCGGCAGCGATTGTCCTGTTTGTTTGTGTCTGTTTGTCGCTTGACGCTGATCGCATCTGCCTCTATCGTTCGTCAACTTACCGCAGCGGTTAAGACGGCGCGGCTTGCGCCTCACGACCGCACGAGTCGGACGTGGACACGATAGGCTGGTTGCGCAGCCCACCGGTAAGGGATATGCCCCACCGGCACGGTACTTGGCCGCGATGTTGCGAGCCGCATTCAGGCCGAGGCGTGATAATAGTTGAATGCCCCCGGCGTTGGCTGCGGCCATTTGGCTCTGCTCAGATCGCCTTTCGCTAGATACGGCAGGTAGTAAGCGGTTGCCACCACTCCGCAGCCCACAGCGCCAACTTTCACTTTTCTTCCATACGAGTTCGCCATCGCACAGGCTCCTGCTGATGTGGTCGGGAGCAACACAAACCTTAGACTTCGTAGAGTGCCTTGAATGCGGGCATGTCGCGCAGCATATCGAGGTCAGTATCCTCTTTTGACCACCCGACCAGATCCGGACGCAGGCGCAGCGCCTGGGGCAGCAGGGGCAGGGCTTTGTCGGGCTGGCCGGTTGTGGCGTAGAAGCAGGCCAGATTGTAGAGTGCTGCACCACGGTCGTCTGGCAGCGCCTCCAGCGCCTTCTCCTGAACGACCGCCCGATCCAGCAGCTCGGCTGCGCGCTCCGGCTCGCCACGATCGGCATAGAAGCGTGCGACGTGTTCGAGCGGATGCCAGAAGCCATTTCCCAGAATGCTGACCGAGAGTGCCCGTCCGTTCATCCAGGCGAACAGCTGTGAGTCAATCAGCACCTGCGCATCGATCGCGCGCACATACTCCGTAAGTGTGGCATGCACCCGCTCCGTATCGGCCAGCACCTGCTCCCACGAGTATCCACGCCGCTCCTCGAAGACGCGCTCGTTGACTGGTTGAAAGTCGCCAAACATGTGCGGCTCCTGCCCATTCTGCGCCGCCGCCAGGCGCTCGGCCGTCACCTGCTGCCAAAAGGTGACGTGCGCCAGGATATCCTTCGCCGCCCACTGCTCAGGTGTGCCAATTGTGTTCCGCTCAGCCTCGCTGAGCTGCGTGATCCAGGCGCGCTGCGCTTCGTGGGCGCGTTTGAGCAGGCTGAGCAGCGCCGCTTGCACTGCGGTCGTCTCCATTGCGAAACCTCCTTCAGACAATAGCTTCTCTAGAACATCCAAACAGTATACTGCTGAATGTGGCAGGAATTGCCGGTGTCCGGGACGATGGCAAAAGCCCTGCATACTATAGCAGAATTGCTCTCTCATGATATTATTGCGCTAGACCAGGTTCGTGGCAACTTGACAGCTCGTGGGGACGGGGGCGCAGGCTGTCCTCAACCCCCACCCTACCAACCGACTGTAAGAGGCGATGCGGGAGATCTGTAGAGATGAAGGTACGACAACGATGTTCAGCCCAGGAGCGGCGCCTCGATCGCGATGTGCGGGCGCTGCGAATCGAAAACGATCTGCTGGCCGCGACGGTGCTGCTCGACAAGGGCGCGGATATCTACCAGCTGATCTATAAGCCGCGCGATGTGGATGTGCTCTGGAAAACGCCGTGGGGACTGCGCAACCCACGCACCGCCCAGTCAAGCTTTAACTCGACCGTGGCCTGGCTGGAGAGCTGTGCTGGCGGCTGGCAGGAGATCTTCCCGAGCGGCGGTGGCCCCTGTGTTTACAAGGGGGTCGAGCTGAACTTTCACGGCGAGTCGTCAGTGGCCGCGTGGGATCATACGATCGTCGAGGCTGGCGGCGACGCGGCCGAAGTGCGACTGACGACCCGGCTGTTCCGCAGCCCAGTTCGTATGGAGCGAACGATGCGCGTCGAGGCCGGAACGCCGATGTTGCTGTTGCGCGAGCAGATCACCAACGAGGGTGGCGAGCCGATCGACTATATGTGGGGGCACCACCCCAGCTACGGCCCGCCGTTCCTGAGCGACGCCTGCCGGATCGATATTGGCGCGCGTGCGCTGCGCGCGGACGACAGCTTCGACGGCCCGTACAACCCGCTGACGCCCGATCGGCGCTACGATTGGCCGATCGGTGAGCGCGACGGCGCGAGCACAGATCTGTCGGCCGTGCCGGGGCAGACAGTGCCGCGCCATCTCCTCGCCTACTTCGAGCAGTTCGACGCCGGGTGGTATGGCATCACCAACCCCGCGCTCGGCATGGGCGTCGGGCTAGTCTGGCCAAAAGAGATCTTTCCCTACGCCTGGTTCTGGCAGGAGCTGCATGCCTCGAGCGGGCACCCATGGTATCGCGGGGCCTACGTGATGGCGATCGAGCCATTCTCCAGTATCCCTGGCCAGGGGCTCGTGGCAGCGATGGAGAAGACCGGAAGCCATCGCACTCTTGCCGCCGGCGATTCCGTGGCGGCTGAGCTGCGGGCGGTATTTTATGAGTCGACGACGGGCATTGAGCATATCGAAGCAGACGGCAGGCCAGTGCTGCGAAAACACTAGTGCGGTGAGCGATTCGTTCGGGGTAGCTGGTGTAAAGTAAGGAGAAGTCACATGGCAAAGCGATTTAAGAATAAAGCGATCATCGTCACCGGCGCGGGCAAAGGGATGGGCCGGGCCAGCGCGCTGGCGTTTGCGCGCGAGGGGGGCGGCGTGGCTGTTGCCGATCTTAGCGAAGCCGACGGTCAGGCAACGGTGCGGCAGATCGCCGACGCCGGCGGCACGGCGATCTTCGTCCACTGCGACGTGGCCAGATCCGCCGATGTGCAGCGGCTCGTCGCTGAAACCGTCGATGCGTTCGGCGGCGTGGATGTGCTGCACAACAACGCGGGTGTTGTCAAGTACAGCACGGTCGTCGATATGCCCGAGCAGGACTGGGACCGGGTGCTCGATATCAACCTCAAAGGCCCTTTCCTGACCTGCAAGTACGCCATTCCGGAGATGCGCAAGCGCGGCGGCGGCGCGATCGTCAACACCGCCTCGGTCCAGGCGTTTGCTACGCAGCAGATGGTCGCGGCTTACTCGGCGTCAAAGGGCGCGATGGTGAGCTTCACGATGACGGTCGCGCTCGACCACGCGGCCGAGAACATTCGCTGCAACTGCATCGCGCCCGGCTCGATCCAGACGCCGATGCTCGAGATGGCTGCGAACCTGTTCTCGGCGCACGACCCGACCCAAGCCATTCGCGACTGGGGTCGGATGCATCCGCTCGGGCGCGTCGGCACGCCGGAAGAGGTAGCCAAGCTGGTGCTGTTCCTCGCCAGCGACGATGCCTCGTTCTGCACCGGCGGCTGCTATCGTATCGACGGCGGACTCCTGTCGGCCATCGCCACGCGGCTGCCTGAGAATGACTAAGGAGCGTATTCTTTGAACTCTGCAGTTGAGAGTTGTTGAAGGGGGACGAATGATGATCGGCGATGAACAGCTTACCGGCTGGCTCAGCCGGCTGGTGCGCATCCCCAGCGTCACGCCGGAGCAGGCGGGGCCGCGCGCGAGCGACCCTGGCGAGGCGCGGCTGGCTGAGGCCGTCGCTGGCTGGTTCGGCGCTCTCGGCGGCGAGGTTTACATCGAGGAGGTGCTGCCGCGCCGGCCAAATGTCTACGGTATCTGGCGCGGGCGTGGCGATCGCTGGGCCGCGCTCGACGTTCATATGGACACAGTTGGCGTCGAGCAGATGGCCGGCGACCCGTTCTGCGGCGACGTGCACAACGGCCGGGTGTACGGGCGCGGCGCCGTCGATACTAAAGCCAGTCTCGCGGTCGCATTGGCGCTGCTGGAGGCGTTGCACAGCTCAGACTCCATGCCAGAGTCCAACCTGCTCATCGCAGCAACGGTCGATGAGGAGCACCAGGCTCGCGGCGCGCCCGCACTTGCCGCGTGGGTTCGCCGCCGCTCGATCGCGCTCGACCAGATCCTGGTTGCCGAGCCGACCGGCTGCCGCCCGGTCCACGGCCACAAGGGCGTCGTCCGGTTGGCATTCGACATCCACGGCGAGCCGGCGCATAGCTCGCAGCCGCAGCTCGGCAAGAATGCGATCACTGCGGCGGCACAGCTGGCCCTCGCGCTCGACGCCGAGCATCAACGGCTGGGCAAGGCGCCCGCATCGCCGTCGCTCGGCGCTCCCACGCTGACCGTCACACTGATCAGTGGCGGTCGCGGCCTCAACGTCGTGCCGGACGCATGCAACCTATCGATCGACCGACGGGTGGTGGACGGCGAGCGCGCGGATGCGATCGTCGCGGCGCTGACCGACCTGGCGCGGCACGCCTGCCCGCTGCCGGTGTTGGCACGCCCGATCGTGGCGGTCGACGCCTTTCTGCAGGAACCGGATTCTCCATGGCTGCGGCAGCTTGTCGACTGGTCGGGCCAACCGCCGGCGATCGCCCCCTACGGTACGAACGCCTGGGCCTACGGCGGGCTGGCCCGCGAGTGCGTCGTGCTCGGGCCGGGGTCAATCGACCAGGCCCACGGTGTCGAAGAGTGGGTCGAGGTCGCCGAGCTGTCAAAGCTGGCGGGGATCTATACGCGCTGGTGGGGAGTCGATATATAAGAACGGATTTCCACATAGGGCGTTCCCCGGTCGTGTCATGCCACATGCCGATGGTGACAGCACCATAGAAAGGATGTCCCAGTCGAGTTCGACCAGAAATGTGGCTTTACGATTGTCGGAGTCGTACCCGACGCGAATGGGCCTGGCAAACCCGATTTGCCGACGTCCCCGCAACGCATCGCGTGCGGCCCGGCGCTGGCGGAGTTACGGTGTGATCCAGGCCGCCCAAGATCGCTAGGTCGACTGGGGAAGTGGGCCGCTTGTGATGTGCGCGATGCGCAGGCCGGCGTAAGATGTGTCCAACCGACCCTCAGACGCGCCCCGCCTAGGAGGCAGATTTGCTGTTCTCCATCAAGGCGAACTGCCGCTTCTAGCTCAGCGGCAGGCGACTCGCCCCGGTGAGGCTGGCCCTGCACTCGTTGCCATCCTCATTAGAGATGTCAAGATTGTTATGTCGTTCTAGCACTGCCTGTGCTAGAATAATAGTAGATCTATCCCCGAGCGAGTGCTCGCCACCACACTCCTCGACATCATAGTCGGACATTGCAAACCAGAGGTGTTCTCCCATGCCAGCAACTGCCACTCCGCTGCGCCGAGCCTCGCGCGGCGCCCGCCTCGCGCGACTGGCGCTGGCCTTGCTGCTAATCGGTGCGCTCGCCCCGACCGAGTCGCCCGCTAGCGCGGTCGCCACCGAGCACCAGGTCACGCAAGTTGCTGTCGGCGGCACGATCAACGAAAGCCTCGGTGCATCGCTTGGAATCAGCGGCGACACGCTCGTGGCCGGATCCCCGTCTGGGACCGGGAGCGGGCCAAACACGGGCCTGGCGCGCGTCTTTGCACATGACTCGACCGGCTGGAGCCAGCAGGCGACGCTGATCGCACCCGATGGAGTCTACAACGACGGGTTCGGCGCGGCGGTGGCGATCGACGGCGACACCATCGCGGTCGGCGCGCCCCGGCGCGTCGGCGACCAGGGGATGTCGTGGGCTGGGGCGGTGTATGTATTTATGCGTAGCAACGGCCTATGGAGCCTCCAGGCCTCGCTCATTCCGAACGACCGCGTGACCGGCGGCTACCAGGATTTCTTCGGGCGCGCGCTGGCGATCGAGGGCGACACGCTCGTCATCGCCTCCGACAAGATCGGCAGCGGCGCGGCTTACGTATTTACGCGCACTGGCGCGGCCTGGAGCCAGAGCGCCAAGCTGCGCGCCAGCGATGGCGACCTGTACAGCGATTTCGGGAGTAGTATCGCGATCAGCCAGGGCACGGTGCTGATCGGCGCGCCTGGCCACCGCGCGGCCTACGTCTTCGAGCAAAGCGCGACCGGCTGGGCCGAGCGCCAGAAGCTCGTCTCCGGGGCCGCTCCGGCAGATAGCCAGCGCTACTTCGGCCAGGCGGTGGCGATCGATGGTGACACGCTTGTCGTCGGCGCCACGCGGTGGAACGACTACTCACCACCCGCCGCTGCATACGTCTTCACACGCGCGAACGGTAGCTGGACGCGCCGCGCCACGCTTGAGTCCAATGCCGATCCGGAGGCTGCCTCATTCGGCGCGGCGGTGGCGATCGACGGCGCCACCATCGTGGTTGGTGCTCCATACCGGCACCTCGATCCCGATGTGCCGTACTGGATCGGCGGCACCGGCGCCGCGCACGTCTTTCAGGGGAGCGGCGACACCTGGACCTACGCCGCGCTGCTCAGCGGCGATCAGTTCCAGTCGATCGGCCAGTTAGGCGCGGCGGTGCGCGTCGCCGGTGACATGCTTGTCGTCGGCGCGCCGCGCTCGGGCGGTGCAAACGGCAGCGACGATGGACACATCTATGCGGCGCGTGCCAGCGCGCTGACACGCGCCGCAGCCGATCAGGTCGCGACGCCTGAGGACACCCCCACGGCGATCCAGGTGCTGGCGAATGACACCGTCGGACCGACCGGGAGCCTATCGCCGACCTATGTTGACCTGGCGCTGCTCCAGAGGCCACGACATGGCATCGCGAGTGTCGACCCCGTCGGCGGAACGATCGTCTACACGCCCGCCAGGGATTTCAACGGGGACGACACCTTCACGTACGTGGCCGGTTGGGGTCTACCGTCCAGCGTCATCGTCGCGGTGACTCCTGTCCCCGATCCGCCAGCCTTTACCAGCCAGCCGCTAACAGGGGCAACCGAGCGCGTGCCCTACACGTACCGCGTGACGACGGCAGATCCTGATCCTGGTGACAAACTGGCGTTGACCGCCGCCGCGCTGCCTAGCTGGCTGGCGCTGCAGGACAACGGCGACGGGACCGCCGTGCTGACAGGCACCGCCGCGCTCGCCGATGTGGGCACATACCCGATCAGCCTGAACGCCCGCGACAGCACCAGCCTGAGCGCGACGCAGGCCTTCACGATCAGCGTGAAAGCGTATCTGCCGGCCGCGCCCACCAACCTGGCCGCGAAAGCGATCTCGCGCTCGCAGGTGCTTTTGAGCTGGACCGATGCGAGCGTGGACGAGCAGAGCTTTGCGATCGAGCGTTCGGACGGCAGTGGCGTCTGGGCGCGCATCGGGGGTGTCAAGCGCAACGTCACGACGTTCACGGATATCGACCGTACCTGCAACACGCGCTACGACTACCGCGTGCTGGCGATCAATGCGAACGGGACCTCGCTCCCCAGCAACGTCGACGGCGTCACCATCCTGGACTGCACGCTCAATGCGCCCGTGGATCTGTTCGCAGCCGCCGAGACCACCCAGACCCTTATCCTGCGCTGGGAGGACCGCAGCGACAACGAGGCCGGCTTTACGATCGAGCGCTCGGACGACGGCGTGGCCTGGCAGGCCCTGGCCCAGACCCCATCGAACTATCCGTATTATCTCGACCGCGACCTAATCTGTGGACCTGGTTTCTACTACCGCGTGCGCGCCTTCAATCCCGGCGGCCCGTCCGACCCCAGCAACTCGGTACACAGCAGCGTCTGCCAGCCGGCGGCACCAACCAACCTGAGCGCCGTCCCGGCCACGCAGAACGGCGTCGCGCTGGCGTGGGTCGACAACAGCGACAACGAGATCGGCTTCAAGATCGAGTTCTCCCGCGACGGCGGCGCGCAGTGGTCGCTGGCGGCGATTGCGGGAACGAACGTGACGACCTACACCGTTGGCGGGCTGACCTGCGGGACGATCTACCGCTTCCGGGTGCAGGCCTACAATGGCAGCGGCAGCGCGCAGAGCGACAGCGCGAGTGGCGCGACGGCCAGTTGCTCCGTGATCTACGTCGACGACAGCGCGGCGGGATGCGCCGACGGCAGCACATGGGCGAATGCCTACACCGATCTCCAGCCGGCGCTGGGAGACGCTGCCAGCCGGCCCAACCCGGCCAACGTGCAAATCTGGGTCGCGGCGGGAACCTACAGGCCCACCTCCGGCGCGGATCGGGCCGCCAGCTTCCGACTGGTCAACGGCGCCACGTTGTATGGCGGCTTCGCCGGGGTAGAATCAGCAGTGGAGAATCGCGACTGGCGCGCCAACCCGACGATCCTGAGTGGTGACATCGGCGTGACAGGCGACATGAGCGATAACAGCTACCACGTCGTCGCCAGCGCGGGCGCCAACCCGGCCACACTCTTAGACGGCTTCACCATCACCGCGGGCAACGCCAACGGCTCCTCGCTGGAGGAGAAGAACGCCGGCGGCGGCATGTACAACGCGATCAGCAGCCCGACCGTGCGCAACTCTATCTTCATCGCCAATAGTGCCGGAACGGGCGGGGGTATGGCCAACGCCGGCATCGGCTGGCTCGACGTCACCGCCATTCGCCCGATCATCGACCATGTAATGTTCCTTGGCAATAGCGCGGGCAGCGGCGGCGGGATGGCGAACGCGAACGGCGGCGACCCGACCCTGGTCGACGTCGTGTTCAGTGGCAACCACGCCAGTGAGGGCGGCGCGATCGACAACTACTGGAAGAGCAACCCTACGCTGATCAACGTGACATTTAGCGGCAACCAGGCGACCCAGTGGGGCGGCGCGATCGCCGACAGCGCGAACTCGCCGCCGACCATACGGAACGCGATCTTCTGGGGGAACAACCGCAACCAGGGCGGAGATTTCGGCCAGATCTTCGACCGCGACGGGAATTCTCCGCCCGACATCAGCGACAGCCTGCTGCAAACGGGTATCGGTTCGGGTCCGGACGTCGGTGGGATCAGAAACCGGATCGCCGACCCGCTGTTCATCGACGCGGATGGGGCCGACAATATCGTGGGCACGCTCGATGACGATCTGCGGCTCCAGTCCGAGTCGCCCGCTGTCGACGCCGGTAACAACGACAGCCTGCCGGCCTGGATCACGACCGATCTGGCCGGTAGCCCGCGCTTCGCCGACCATCGTAACAAGGCGGATACCGGTATCGGCGCGGCGCCGATCGTGGACATCGGCGCCTACGAGTACCAGCCGCCATCGCCGCCGCGCGCTGCGCCAACCGATCTGCTTGCCGCCGCCACATCACGCGTCGGTATTGCACTCACATGGAAGGATAACAGTGACGACGAGCAGGGCTTCAAGATTGAGCGCCAGGTCGGAACTGGCGAATGGACCGAGATAGCGCGGCTGCCCGCCGGCGCCACGGCCTACGACGACTCCCCGCTGCCGTGCGGAACGGCCTACGCCTACCGTGTGCGCGCCTTCAACCCGGGCGGGGACACCGCTTCAAGCGGCATCGCTCAGGTCGCGACCAAAGCATGCACCCCGCAGATTATCTATGTGGACGGGCGGGCCACGGGCGCGAATGACGGCAGCTCGTGGGCGAGCGCCTACACCGACCTGCAGAGCGCACTCACGATCACCACGATCCGCGGCGACCAGATCTGGGTAGCCACGGGCACCTACAAGCCGTCGTCGACCGGCGGCCGGGGCGCGACGTTCCGCCTGATCCCCGGCGTGGCGATCTACGGCGGGTTCGGCGGCGGCGAGACCAACCGGGACCAGCGGGACCCGACCGCACATGTCACAACTCTGAGCGGCGATCTGCAAGGCGACGACCCGCCGGGCGCGCCGACGTACCAGAGTGTCGAGAGCGCGATGGCCGACAACAGCTACCACGTTATCACCAGCGACGGCGCCGACGCCTCGACGGTTCTGGACGGGCTGACGATCGCCGGCGGAAACGCCTACGCAGCGCCCGCCACGCCTAACGGGGGCGGTATGCTCAACCAGAGTGGCAGCCCGACGATCCGCGATGTGATCTTTAGAAATAACGTCGGTGGTGACGGCGGGGGAATCGCCAACTTCGGCGGCGCGCCAACGTTCCACGGCGTCGTGTTCAGTCAAAACCGCGCGTCAGATGGCGGTGGTATGTACAACGAGAGTAGCAGCCCGCTGCTCGATAATGTCACCTTCCGCCAGAATGTCACCTACGCTGGCGAAGGCGCCGGGATGTACAATCAGGCGAGCCATCCGTTGCTCCATAATGTCACTTTTACCCTCAACGATTCCTATTGGGGCGCGGGCGGGATGGACAACCGTGACAGCAACCCGACGCTGGAGGAGGTCACCTTCGAGGGCAACCTGGGCGATGTCGGGGGAATCTCGAACATTTCGAGCAACCCGACACTTCGGCGAGTCATGTTCAAGAACAATCGCGCGCGCCATACACTGGGCGGCGGGGGAATGTATAACGAAAGCAGCGCCCCAACGCTCACGGATGTTGTCTTCGTGGGCAACCAGTCCGACCAGGGCGGCGGTGGGATGTACAACTCCCGCAGTGCACCGACACTCGTGAACGTCATGTTCACGGGAAACCGGGCGCCAGCCGACGGCTGCTGTTTTGGCGGCGGCGGCGGTATGCTCAACCTCAGCAGCAGCCCCACGCTCGTCAACGTCACGTTCAGCGGCAACAGCGCGTCGAGTCCATTCCGTCCCTACGGCGGCGCGATTGCCAACTACCTTCAGAGCGGCCCGGTGCTGGTCAACGTGACCTTCAGCCGGAACTCTGCCCAGACCGGCGGAGCGATCTACAACGCCGACGACAGTCACCCGACAATCCGCAACAGCATTCTCTGGGGCGATACTGCTACCGAATCGCCCGAGATTTTTGACGGTGGCACATCCGCGGCCGATGCGCGCTTCAGTATCGTCGCAGGCGGCAGGCCCGGCCAGGGCAACCATGATGCCGACCCGCGCTTCGCCGACGCGGATGGTCCGGACAACATCGCCGGCACGCTCGATGACGACCTGCGGTTGGGGGCTACCTCGCCGGCGATCGACGCTGGCGACAGCGCCGCCATTCCAGGCGACAGCGTCGACATCGACGGCGACGGCGACACCGCCGAGCGGCTGCCGCTCGACCTGGACCATCATCCGCGCTTCGTGGACGACGCCAGTGCCGACACTGGAGCCGGGCCGCCGCCGATCGTAGACTTGGGGGCGTACGAGCGGCAGAATCCCCGGCCGCCGGGTGAAGCGCCGCTGCTGACGATCAACTACACGACAGGTCGGCCCGGTAGCGCGTTTCTCGTCACGGGCAATGGCTTGATGCCGATGGCGCGGCTGCGCGCTACAGTCAGCGGCCTAGTCATCGGCGATCTGACGAGCGACGCCGTCGGGGCATGCACCGCCACGATCGAGACGCTGCCCGACGCGACTGTCGGCCGCTACCAGATCGTTCTATCGTTAGTGGGCGAAGCCCTTGCCGGCCAATCGCCGTCCGTCGCCTACGTCCTCGACCAGACGGCGCCGCTACGGGCGAAAGAGACAAGCCGCTATGAGTTGCTCGTGCCGTTGGCGGTGCTCCCAACAGGACAACAGACCGTCTACTTACCAATCGTGCGGCGCTAAATACTTCCAACCTGGTCTTGCGGTATTGTGACTCATCCCACATGTAATAATCAACCAGCACCATAAATTATCTACACATGCAAAACAAGCGGATGATAAGCTCGTCCGTTGGCATACCGTCCTCATTTTGATGTGTTGTGTGCATCCACATCAAAGAGGACGGTTGTGCTTTTCCCAAACCCAGCCTACTGCCCAATCAAGTAGCACCATTGGTTACTACTCGACCCTCGATTCATCATCGGGCCAAAAGCGCTTGGCGTCGGTTGTCGCACCCTCTCGGGTGACTTCTTCTGTAGACTGCGCTCCTCAGTTCGCTGGGCACTTCTCACGCGCATCTTGTTCTACGTTCGGATGACCTGGGCCAGCGGCTCCCCAGATGCATCCTCATCCGAGCCTCAGTTCGAGCAAGCCTGTTGCTCTCAGCGAACAGACAGGACCACCCTCCGCGTCCATCGTTCCATACGAACGGTTTATCGTTCCGCAAAGGAGGCGCGTATGCGTACACCACTGTTTGTTGGCGTCGACATTCATCGCAAGGACAATTACTTCCATTGCCTCGACCCGACTGGCCAAACTTTCGCAACATTCCGGCAGCGCAACAACCGTCCGGGTACTGAGCAGGCAATTGCCCACCTCACAGCCTTACTCGAGCACGGACCGTTTGATGGACTGCCGCTGGCTGCCGAAGCGACTAATTGGTACTGGCTGCCGTCCTTCCAGCTCTTGGCTAGCGCCTCTGCGCTGAAGTAGTAGTCGGTCGAACTGTATGCCTTCAACCCACGTGTGACTGCCAAGTATCGCGACATCTTTCTCGATCTCGACAAGGATGACTCCGAAGATGCGCTCCTGCTCGCTGATCAGTTGCGTATGGGGCGCGAACTTCCGCATCCGTTCAGCTTCGACGCTGACGCACTGGCCCTGCGCACACTGACCCGCTGGCGTCATCGGCTCACGCACGACTTGACCCTGACCAAGCTGTACTGCCTGAACGACATCTATCTCAAAGCCAGTGAGTACACGCTCGTGGGCACGGCAGCCTTCGACAAACCGTTCAGTCCGACCAGTGTCAAGCTGCTCAACCAGTTTGCCACGCTGGACGAGCTTGCGGCGATGCCGCTCGAAGATCTGACAGCCTGGCTCGAACAGCACGGGCGCGGCAGTTTTGCCGACGTGGAGCGAACCGCGCAGAAGCTGCACCAGATCGCGCGCGATTCCTATCGCCTACCATCGCCGGTGGCGCAGAGCGTGGATCTGGTAGTTCACCTGAATCTGCAGCATATCGCGCAGAGCGAACGACTGCGCAAGCAACTCGATCGAGTGATCAGCGACCAGCTAGCGGCGTATCTGACCACGCTGACCAGCATTTCTGGAATTGGTCCGCTGTACGCTGCGGGGATTATAGCCGAAATCGGCCGAGCGAGAGCGCGAGGAAACACCGTTGACGCGGCGAGGCAATACGTATTTGCGCTACTACTTGTGTGAAGCGGCCAACATCGAAGTCGCCATCAAATGTGATATTGAAGTGAGTAAACGGCCCGATACCAAAGTACCGTACGCCACAGTCCTAGTGAAACTATGGCCGTACCTCATAACGGTTATCAAATATATCCTCGATATCCAATCTGCGGAAGTGGGTAAAGCCAGCCTCTCTCGTCATCTGACGCGCGATTTCTTCGTGGAAACCGACTGTGCCCAAACCAGCCCCACCAGGCTCTGATAAGCCTGAAGACATACATAATAAAACGGAAAATGCGTAAAATACCCCTGCTACAGGATGATCATTTAAGTTTTCCTCAAAGCTCGACTTCGCCGCAATATCAGTGATAAACCAAGTACCTTCCGGTTTAAGAGCCTTATAAACAGCAGCGATTAATCCCCTAGGATCAGTTGTATCATGAACAAATCAAAAGTGGTGATGAAATCAAAACGGCCGTCATCCGGCAGCGGCTCTGTAACAGGGTTATGCCAGAAAAGATTAGTCAAACCTGCGTTGACCGTTCGTTGCCGTGCCTCAGCTAAAGCGTGCTGCGATGTGTCATACCCGTGAAATTCAGCCTGGGGAAAGGCTTGAGCCATTACCATCGTTGCTGTGCCAATACCACAACCTATGTCAGCAACTACCGCGCCCTGTTCTAATTTTTCGACAACACCATTCAGCATTGGCAATACCTCTGGCACCAACTTTTGCCGTTGCCAGGCGCCACCCATGCCCCCTAAGCCAATAGCACAGTCAAAGCCTAAGCTATCATATGGCAATCCAAGTCCGGTCTGAAAGCAACTCATTAAATTGGGTGCATTTCGTGCCAGCGCCATGACTGTCCTCAAACCACCTCCAGCAAAGAACAGGCTTTCCTCATTTGCCAGGACTTCAATAGCTTCGGGTTTGAGGTAAAAACGACCGTTTCCCTCATACGCCACCAATCCCGCACAAGCCTGCTGCTGCAACCACTCACGCAGCCATCGCTCATGTAGACCCGTATGCGCGGCTAAACCTACACTCGTTATCGCTCCCGTTTTCGCCAAAGCCCGGTACAGACCCAATTGATCGCCCAGAAAACAGAGAGCCATCGTCATCGTACCCTCAATGTTGTTCCATACCTTCTCAGAAAACTTTTCCACTGCTTCTTGATCGGGCATAGGTTTGTCTTGAGACATTTTTCACCTTTCCTTCCTTGCTGAGTACGGTAGGATTGATCACCGGCGATACAGCGAGTTGGTTCGCTGGCACTCTCACTTCATTTGTGCCGCATGCAGTGAGCCGCAGAAAACCTTCACGCTGGTCAGACTGTGTGAAAAGTCGAGACGGTGGGGCAATTACTCCATGCGAAGCTCGTTTTCCTCGTCATTTGACGGCCAAAGTGGAGCGGCAGGAACGCTCGAGCGGCCGAAATCGCCGAGGAGTGGAGGGCCCAAAGCATTTTCACACAGTCTGACGCAATGGTAGACCGCGCGGACTGGATACGGGCTGTGGCATGTGGCTGCCACATCTCACCAGCGGCATGACAGGGGCCACGTCGCATCTAGGGCATGCCGCCATCACGTTCTAGGTCGTGGCATGCGAGAGCCACCTATACTCCAAACGGTAACAGTAATTGTGGAGCTAGTCCAGCTCACTACGTGAGCCGACAGAGATGCTGAAGAATTCTGTCTATGATACCATACCTGCGCTAAAGATGGAATGATGCCAGTGTCTCCCGATAGGTGTTAGAGGGCATTTGGAAATTCCCTCAACAAACGATACTCATCATGCCAATGCCGCTTTTTGCGCGCGTATGGTCGTTCCTGGTCACGTGCTGCTGCCAGGCAGCGCAACATTCGTTGAATCGAAGCCCACTCGATCCAAGCCGCGCTATTCTTCCGGTGACGCTCAAAATCCTTTCTCAAAAGAAACCCGGCATGTGCTGTGGCACGGGCGGCAAGCTATTTGGCACGCTCAGCCAAGGTCTTGACACATTCAGAATCTGTGGTACATTATGACTCGTGAGTCATAATATTGAACACATAGTGAAATATAATGAATTGGCAGTCATGATCTACATGGAGGGCTCATCATGACGCGGAAGACGACAGCAGCGAATTCAGGCCCGACGATGCGCTCTTTAAGGGAGCGGCAGCGTGAGGAGCGTGCTGCGCTGATTCTTAGTGCTGCACAGGATGTGTTTACCGAAAAGGGGTATCACGACACATCGATCGACGACATCGCCGCCCGAGCCGGGATTGCAAAGGGGACGGTGTATCTCCATTTTGCGAGCAAGGAAGACCTCGTGGTCGCGCTGGTCGAGCATCAGCACGTCAAATTTCTGGCGCTGGTCGATCACGTGATCGGCGAGGCGACAACGGCTCGCGCGCGGCTGGAGCAGATTCTCCTGCATACCTATACAGGCATCCAGGGGGAGCGCCAGGTGCTGCTGGAGCTGAACAACAGCATCGGATTGATCAAGAGTGTGATCGAGAAGCGCGTGGGGTTGCAAGCGCGCGTCGCGGAGGTTACGGAGCACATCACGGCGCTGTTCGAGGAAGGCAAGCGCACAGGTGAGTTGGATCCCGCGGTGCCAACGCCGATCATGGTTGCCACGTTTATCGCCCTGTTATCACCGCAGAGCTACGAGCAACTGCTGACGAGCGGCCAGTTCTCGCCCACGGAACTCGTTTCGTCGGTCAGCCGATTCTTTTTCCAGGGCAGTTTGGCTCCATCGTCACAGGAGTCCTAATGCATGCGTGGTGCGGCACGTAGGATTGTGCTTGAGTTGCACATCGATGCAGCGAACGGAGGTGAGTGTATGACATCGATCGCCGTTACACGTGTTCCGTAGGTGCGGAACAACAACCGTGAGTGGAGTTGAAGCGGCGCACGATTGCGCCAGGAAAGGATTCACTGAAAATGGACGAGAAGAAGACCAGGTACGAGGAGTTCGAGGTCGCGGGCGAGAACCTACAATGGCATGAATTCCAGGCTGCAATGGTTACCCATAATTGTAGCTGTGCTGTTGAGCACGCTTATACAGAAGCTCCAGCTATTTTGGAACGAGCGTGATGATAGAAACACCGGTCAATGATACGCTGCTGCCGCTTGACCGAACCAAGCGGTGGGTTCGCTTGCTAGTAAACCCATCTAGTGGCGCACAGAGCGCTGTTGCCCAGTTGCCCACAATTGTGGGAGCGTTGGAAGATGCGGGTATGCAGGTAGTGCTGTCCTTCACCGCACCGGATCGTCCACCCACCGATCTGGCGACCCAAGCGGCGAAGGCGCACTACGATCTCGTGGTTGTCGCTGGAGGCGATGGCACGATCAGCGCGGTCGCACAAGGGTTGCTCGGCACGCAGACCCCGCTCGGAATACTGCCAGTCGGAACCTTCAACAATATCGCACGTAGCCTTGGTATCCCTCGGGCCCTCGATGAAGCACTGGCTGTGCTGTTCCATGGTCGCCCTTGGCGGATTGACTCGGCGACTATTAATGACACCCCGTTTATGGAAGTTGCGGGTGTTGGACTCGATGCGGGCATGTTTCCAGTAGCCGAGGAAATCAAGTCCGGTGCGTGGTATCAAGTCGGATCTGCGGTGCAGACGCTACGCGACTATCGCCCACGCCGTGTGCGGATCGAACTTGCCGACGGGCGGCGGGTCGTCACAAGTCCACTGCTGGCGATCGTCTCCAAAATGCCCTTCTTCGGCATGGGGTTCGCGATTGCCCCGACGGCGCGGCCCGACAGCGGGCAGCTGGAGTTATTAGTCTTCGAGGGCATGACAAAGCTCCAACTGATCGCATATTTCGCCGCGATCTCCAATGGCCGGGAAATGCAGGAGCCGGATATCTCGATCTCGACATATCAGAGTACACGGTTCGAGATCAGGACAGTCGGCGACGCACCTATACCAGTGCAGGCCGATGGCCGCGTGGTGGATCACACGCCGGCGGTCTTTCAGGTGGTATCTCACACGCTCACTGTGTTCGCGCCGCAGCCATCACATTAAGTACTAGGGTGCACTCACGAGGCAAGAGAGTTATATCGCGTGAGAGGAACTACGCTATGCCTACACAAACCGAACCCAGCACAGTGACAGATGAAACCAAGTAGGCGGATATTCCTTATATTGCAGATCACAAGAAGCCACGTCCTGAAAGAAAAATGAACATGCGACAGAACGAAAACCAGAACGCTCGCAGCAGGCCACGGGTATGGAGCCTCGTTGGGCAATATCCGGCCCTGGCGCCAGTGGCTGCGAATCCTGGGCAAATCCTTGTCTCCAGCATCTCACTAACCCGCCCAGCCAGGGCCACGTCTGGTCGTAATCCACAAATGAGCATGTAGCGATGCATGGGCGGTACGGCGCGGGTGAGTGTGCCTGGCGGATTATACTGCTGATTGGCGGCGCTTGTCGAAATCCGCATTCCGCCGCTCAGTGTAGATTTCGACGCCATTCGCGATCGTCAAGCTAGGAGTCAGGCCGTGAACTGGCGACCACCCAAGAATGCCGCTGGTTGACGGCCTCCAACGCTCCTGCTACGATACTGCAAGGTAGTGAACCGCGTCAGCTTGTGAGACGATTATGCGCATCCAGGCCAGAGCAGTTCGCTACGCTCACCCTTGAGCAGGCGAAGGGTACGCTGGAGAGGCTCAGCTGGTATTATTACGGTGGGAGTTATTATCAGGGGCGGAATGGCAGAACTTTGGGGAACATCATTCTGAACCCCTGAGGCCACGCCGAACGCGGGAGTCGCAGCGTACTCTCGAGCACGAATAGCAAAAAGGAGCACAGCGTATGGAGGTCTTCAAGATCGATCGCACCTCGGCGCACGACGCCACCGCAAGCGGTAACTTCGGCGGCCAGGTGTGGATGCAGCGGCTGATCACCGAGCAACAAAGCCATGATATCGAGCTGTTAGTCGTCTCGTTTGAGGCAGGTGGCCGGACGCGCCCACACATTCATGCCGTCGATCAGCTTCTCCACATTATCTCGGGGCGTGGCATCGTGGCCACGGGCAGCGAACGGCGCTTCGTCGGGCCTGGCGATGTGGTACTGGTACCTGCCGGCGAGTGGCACTGGCATGGCGCGGCGCCCGATAGCGCGATGACCCATATTTCGATCAAGCGCTATGGCCAGACCGATTGGACAGTGGAAGAGCGCGATTGGGGCACCTACGCTTGATAAAAGCAGACACAGATGCATGATTACGTGATCATTCGCACCGGTTCGGCCGGCTGTGTGGTCGCGCATCGCCTCAGCGCAGACCTTGCGCATTAGTAAATTGAGCGGGGTGCTGCAGGTTGTAGGATGCGACGGCCAGGAAATGCGCGGCCATGAGCGCAGAATACTGATACTCCCAAGCGCCAATCGCGCCCAACATATCCTAGCATGTCATGCCCTGCACCATCGGCGCACCGCACTCTGGGCAGTGTAATGCGAACTGAGTCGAGTGGCTCATCGGTGTCTTTCCGCCTGCACAATCTGTTGCACAAAGGCACGGATCGCTGCTTTCAGCTGCTCGGGGTGCGTCACCCAGATATGATGATCGGCCCCAGCGATCATGTAGAAGGCGGCATTCGGCAGCAGTTGGGCGACTTGCTCCACCGGCCAGCTTGGGCGAATGTCGCGCTCGCCATACACAAACAGTGCCGGGCGATCCAGATGAGCGATCTGTTTCAGCAGTGAAGGGCGCTGGATGTACTGCTTCCACGAGTGGTTCACCTCGGCATTGATCTCCAGATTGGGCGGGTAGTCGAAGGACGGGAGGGTCTCCAGCCCCTGGTCGCGCCGCTCGCTGTAGATCCGGTGCCACTCGCGATCGTCATGAATGCGCCCGCCCGAGATACAGATGAAGCCGATCGCGTGCTCGGGATACTCTAGTGCATAGGCCAGGGCGAGATCAGCGCCCGCGGAGTGCCCGCCGACAATCCAGCGTTCGACGTCGTAATACTGCCGGATAGCCTCCAAGTCGGCCAGGCAGGTCGCGACGGTGTAGGGTGGCACGGCGTCAGAGCGGCCGCAGCCGCGCGCCTCGAACCGGATGTTCTGCGCGATGTCGTCCAGCATTGCGGCCACTGGCGCGAGGTAGTCGCAGCAGCCCGGCCCGCCGTTACACAGCACGAGCGGGATGCCACTGCTCTGCGCGAACGTCCAGAGCCGGCCGCCGTCGGTCTTCACGAATCGCTCGGTCATACACTGCCTCTGCTCACGATCCCACTACGCATCGATCCGGTTCGCGGCGAAGTAAGGCTGCCAGGGGCCACAGGCACGGATGAACGGCTGCATAAGCGCGCGCTCGGCCTGGATCGTATGGTCGAGGTCGTGCGCTGCCCATTCATGCAACAGCTCGCCCAGCGCTCAAACTCCTGCATCAGCAGCCGCCCGATGCCCTGGCGCCGGCAGGTCTCGGCGACGGCGATCTCCTCGACCCAGGCAACTGGTCCGTTCGCATAGAAGCTCGCATGCTCGAAGCCAAGCAGGTAGCCGGCAACCTGTTCACCCTGCTCGGCGACCAGCAGGCATGCATGTGGATCGGCAAGCAGGGCCGAAAAAGACCACCCGAAGGCGGCCGGGTCCACCACGAACGATGTCGCAAATTCGGTTGTGAGCGCAAGCACCGCCCCGGCATCCAGCGGCGCATTGATCGCTTGGGCAACCTCAAAGGCAACCGGCACACCACCGCGTGGCAGCGCCAGAATGAGCACATCTGACCTGTGCGCATACTTCGTGAGCTTGGCTGCCAGTTGTCTTCCTGCATCGGAGCGGTCACGAAATCATGCTGCCATTGTGCTCCTCCACGTATTCAATCTCCGCAACGTTCAATAGACGCTGCGGGGACGCTTCAGAGCTTCGGAAGGGCTGGCTTGACAAACTTGTATCGATTGAGAACAACGATGACCCAGGCCACCATTGGTCTACCGATCCGGTTCGGCGGGCTCGGAGACCTGCTTCAGTGTGTCGCCAGCCAGTCGCTCATCGCCACTATCGGCCGCTAGGTCGCCGAGCGAAACGATCCCGACAAGTTGCTTGGCGCGATTGAGGATGATCAGCCGGCGGATTTGGTTCTCATCCATCAGCTTGGCAGCCTCATTGACATTCTGATCTTCAAAGCCATAGATTGCGTCAGTCGTCATGGCATCCCGGACACGGGCCGCCTGCGGATTGCTTCCTACTGCAGTCGCGCGCACGGTGATGTCGCGGTCGGTAATGACGCCGAGCACCCGGTCGCCGTCGCAGACTGGCAATGCGCCGACGTTGAGCGAGTCCATCTTCGCTGCTGCTTCTGCCAACGTAGCGTCGGGGTGAATCACCTCCACATCGCGCGTCATGATATCTTTCAGTTGCATGCTCCTCTCCTCTCACTAAGAACTGTATGTTCCCGCAAGAACTATGCCTTCTTTGCGGATTGAGATATGTCTGTAATCTATGCTGAGCCCCGGGAGTAATCCGTCGTGCTAGAGTGCTGCTCTACATCAATGGAGAAATGAGGAGGACACCTATGACAGAACACCAGCAGCTGGTCACATGGCGCACAGCACCGGACGGACGCCTACTGGCCGACCTTGCGAATGGGTGTTTCGCCAGCATCGAACTTCAGGAAACGGATGTCTATTTTGCGCTGATTGGCTGCGATGGCCAACGACCACTTGTGCTGACTGACCGTTTCGATAATTGCGACGTGGCGCAGGCGTGGGTCGAAGATAAGGCCCACCTGCTGGCACGCGGCATCGATATCGCACTGACTCAGCGATCGGGCGGTTAGCTGTGACCTGGAGAGTCGCCCTGCAGCACATGGCTTGCCGCTACACCGTGCCGTGCTTTGGTATCTATCTGCGCTGGGTAGTGGCTGGGGATAGCCCACCCAGAGGAGCGGCACACGCGACAAAACTCTACTGCCATTGTAGACAGCGTTGGTTCTGCGAGTCTCCGGGTTGTCGGCTCCGCCTGATAATCGCCCCATCACCCGCTGGAACTCTGGTCAGCAATGCGCAAGATCTCAACGGCTGGTGGGGCCGTCAGCAGCGTACTAAGCTCGCGCATCCAGTCGTTGGTCGCTTCCTGCGTACCAATCCCTTCGCTACGAAACTCGTCAAGCTGATCGAGCCGCTCGAGTTCAACCTCGTAGTGCAGCGACGGCCCGCCGTGCGCCCGTGTGAGCGGGATGAGCAACCGCGCAGTGATCCCGCGCGCCCGTGCCCCGTCGACTTCCCGCTCGATCAGCGCCAGCGCCTGCTGCCGATGCACCGGCAATACATCGTAGGAAAAGCGCACAACGTACATAGCTGGTCTCCATTCTCATTGCACAGAGCCACACTCGGCTTCCGCGTTACGCCCTGTCTCCTGCCCGAGGAGCCGTGCGATCTTATTTTCTTTCCGCCCAGATCTTCGCATCAGTTACATCGTCGAATCGCTCGTTAGCCGGATGCCGCGTGCCGCGCTGCTGTCCGAACCGCTCACCATGTCGGTGACACAGCAGAAGCCGTGCCGTGCTGCGACGTACGTCGGTGTGACAGCAAAGCGCGCCGCTCGCGGCCACATTGATTGAACCTGTAGTTCTGTTCCGTCCGCGTGACGACGAGAAACCTTACACCACTGGTCAGTATGTATATCGGCGAGAGCGAGCGGGCGATCCGCGAGGTGTTCCGTAAGGCACGCCAGTCGGCGCCGTGCATCGTCTTCTTCGACGAGATCGATACGCTCGCACCGCCGCGGAGTGCGGGTGGTCAGCAGGCGAGCGAGCGGATTGTCGGTCAGTTGCTCACAGAGCTCGACGGTGTTGAGGGTTTGCAGGGAGTGGTCGTCGTGGCGGCGACCAATCGGGTCGACCTGATCGACTCGGCCCTGCTTCGCCCAGGGCGATTCGATGTCCTGGTCGAACTGCCGCTGCCCGACCATGATGCGCGCATTGCGATCTTCGGTCTGCATACCCGCACTATGCCACTGGCCGACGACGTCGATCTGGTGGACCTGGCGGCGGCTTCCGGCGAGTGCAGCGGCGCCGAGATTGAGGCGATCTGCCGTCGCGCTGCGCTCCTCGCCTTGCGCGAGCTAATTGACGATCGCCTCGGTCAGCCGAATAGGCATGAAGGACCTGGGCCGGATCTCAGTAATCTCCAGGTTGAAAGGCATCATTTCAACGCCGCTCTGCAGGAGGTGCTGGCGCAGCGACAAGACTTGTAATTCGTGAAAAAGATCACGAGAACGCGTGCAGACTCACGACTAATCATCACCGAAACAATTACAGTTAAGAAATAACGCCGGGAGGCTGCAATGCAAACTCCCGGCTTTCTGTGGCCGTTGCAGGCGTTGCGTGAACGGCGACTGACATCACAGGGTCGTACAGCTACGTGAATGGATCGCGTATGCGCCCGATCCGACCGCTTGACACCATGTGGCAATTCGTAGATACTCATATGCAAGGCGATATAGATACCCTTGTTTGCCTATATCGATCTATACAATGCGCTCTTGGTCAATCTTGGTAATACCTAGTGGATTGGAGAGTCGGCTTTGCTTGCAGCAACAGCGCGCCGATACTATTGTTTATAGATAGAGGTAGCTATGGCTCACACGTCAGTCCCGATCATCGACATCGCGCCGTTTCTTGAAGGAACCGTCACGGGCAAGCGCCATGTTGCAGCACAGGTCGGCCGGGCCTGTGAAGAAATCGGATTCCTGACGATCGTCGGCCATGGGGTGCCTGCCGATCTGGTGCAACGTACCTACGACATTTCCCGGCGTTTCTTCGATCTGCCGTCCGAAGAGAAGCTCAAGGTACGGGTTAACTCAAATGGCGTAGGGTATGTCCCATTACAGCTCGAAAGTCTGGCCGCCAGCCTTGGAGAAAAGACACCTGGCGATCTAAAGGAGTCGCTCAACATCGGGCGCGATTTCGACCACGACCGCTGGCCCGCGCGCCCGCCAGAATTGAAGCCAATCTGGATTGACTACTTCCGGACGCTCAACGCGCTCGGCGCCACGATCATGCGGATGTTTGCTATTGCCCTGGACCTTCCCGAGCATTTCTTCGACGAGAAGATTGATCCGCCGCTCTCGTTCATGCGCGTGATCAACTATCCTGATCAGCCGGACGATCCATTGCCGGGGCAGCTGCGCGCTGGCGCACACTCCGACTATGGCACACTGACTATCCTGCGCTCCGAGAATGTTGCCGGCGGGCTACAGGTGCGCGACCGCGCTGGCGAGTGGATCGATGTCGTCACACTACCCGAGTCATTTGTGATCAATATCGGCGATATGATGCAATACTGGACCAACGACCGCTGGATTTCCACAGTCCATCGGGTGGTCAACCCACCGCGTGATACAACCTTGGGTAGCCGTCGACAGTCGATCGTATTCTTCCACTCGCCGAATGAGAATACGTTGATCAGCTGCCTAGACAGCTGTAGCAGCGCGGACAACCCGCCGAAATACCCCCCGGTCTTGGCGGGCGAACACCTGCGACAGAAGAGCGAGAAGGCCGGCACGCGGCCGGAAGCCGAAACCAAAGCTTAACGAGTCATCCACAGATTATTCGAATAATGCAAAGAGGACTTATGTGGTTGGCGCACCGGCGCGGGCTACGGGGGCCGCAGGCCCCCGAAAACATCCTTTCTTCCGCTCGTGTGCGTGCGTAACTCCTAGCATAATCCGCGGCTAGCATGAAGGATGGATGGATGCCTGACACACCTCTTACGTATGAGTTAGATGGCCACGTCGGTATCATCAAATTCAACCGGCCCGACAAGTTGAACGCGCTGACCCCAGCTATGATGCAGGCGCTTGACCGGCTGCTCGACCAGGTCGACCGCGACGAGCAGGTGCGCTGCTTGGTGATCACCGGCGCCGGCGACCGGGCCTTCTCGGTCGGCTTCGACCTCGATGGCCTGCAGATGCCCGAGACCACTCCCGAGCTGACGGCGGCGGTTGACTCGAATTTTCGGATCATCCTCAAAATCTGGAACCTGCGCATACCGGCGATCGCGGCAGTGAACGGTTTCGCCGTAGCAGCTGGCTCGAACATTGCGATGATCTGCGACATCACGCTGGCGGCGGAAAACGCGCGCTTCGGCGAGCCGGAGATTCGCCACGGCGCCCTGTCGCCGCTGCTGCTGCTGCCTTGGTTCAACGGCAACCCGAAGATGATCCATTACCTATACTACTCGGGCGACACTGTCAGCGCGCAAGAAGCGCTCGGGCTTGGTATGGTGGCGCGAGTGGTGCCGCAGGAGCAACTGCTCGACGAAGCCATGCGCATGGCCCGGCGGATTGCCATGGTGCCGCCATATGCCGTACGAATGACCAAGGACAGCCTGCGCCGGGCGTACGAGACCATGGGATTTATGAACGCTCAGTATCTTCATAAAGCGAACGACACGCTCGTGCTTGGCTCGGTTGGTATTCCCGAGAAAGATCGACTGTTCGGCTTGATGGAGTCGGGCGATATGAAAGCATTCCTGGAGGCGCGCGACGGCCCGTTCAAACGAATGTAGGCCCTAATGGCTGGCGCCATCACCGCATCGATGCGCGCACTGCTGCGGCCAGAGTCCGTGGCGATTGTGGGTGCGACCCCCGGCACTGGCCGCGGCGGCTGGATTCACGATCAGCTGCTGCGCCACGGTTACGCCGGGCCGATTTACCCGGTCAACCCCAAGTACGAGCAGATCCGCGGAGCCAAAGCATATCCCTCACTGCTGGCAATCCACGAGCCGGTGGAGTTTGTCGCGGTGGCGCTTGGCGCTAACCAGGCCGTTCGCGTGATGGAGGAGTGCGTGCAGAAGCAGGTCCGCGCCGCTTTGTTCGTCGCCAGTGGTTTCGCCGAGACAGGCCAGGCGGGCCGGGCGATCCAGGACCAGTTGCGGCGGCTGGCGCTGGAGCACGGCATCGCCGTCTGCGGCCCAAACTGTTACGGCATCGCGAATATTCACGGGCGCTTCGCCGCCTATGGTGGTTCGCTGACGCAGCCGCTACGGCCTGGGCCGATCGCGCTGCTGTTCCAAAGCGGCGCGCTGACCCACGCCGTGATGGATCCGGTGGCCGAGCGCACGAATGGCTATAGCTATATCATCACGACTGGCAACGAGGCAGTCGTCGAGCTGGCCGATTATGTCGCCGCGATCGCCGAGGATCCGCACACGCGCGTGATTGCTTGTTTCGTCGAAGGCTTCAAGTCGCCCGAACGCTTTTTCGCGGTCGCCCGGCAGGCGATCGAGCGCGGCAAGCGGCTGGTCGTGCTCAAGACAGGGCGTTCCGAGCTCGCGCGGCGCGCGGCGCTGGCGCACACTGGCTCGCTTACCGGCCCGGACGATATCTACGACGCAATGTTCCGCCAGCTTGGTATCGCGCGCGTCGCCGATCTCGACGAGTTGATCGAGACAGCTGAATTGCTGAGCCTGGCCGCGTCGCCCGGCGCCGGCGCTCCCGTGGTTGTCTCGATCTCAGGCGGGAGCTGCGGCATCGCCGCCGACCTCGCGCAGAGCCTCGGGCTACCGCTCGCGCCGATCGATTCGACCACTGCCGAGCGGCTTCGAGCGGTCCTGCCGCCATACGCGACGGTGCACAACCCGCTGGATCTCACCGGCGCGATCGGCGAAGATCCCGCGATTCTGCCTGGCGCGCTGGCGGCGCTAGCCAGCGACCCACAGATCAGCGCGATAGCGCTCGCACTGAATACACCAATCGGCGGCGATGGCCCAGGGCAAGCGCTGTACCAGGCGATGTGCCGCGCGGTGGCCGCGAATGCCGCCGCCAGCGATACGCCGCACGTGCTGTTCTCCATGTCGTCGGGGCCATACGACCCCGAGGTTATTCGAATAGCTCGCGCGGCCAGCGTGCCGCTGCTGCAGGGTATGCGCGAGGCGCTGGCCGCGCTGGCGCACTGGCGGCGCGGCGCGATCGCCGCAGCTGGCCTGCGCGACCCCGAAACGCTAGCAGGCCCCGAGCTCACCCAGGCGATCGAACTGGTGCGCAGCTCTCCCGACGTGACCATGAGCGAGCATGATGCGAAAACCGTGCTGGCAGCCGCGGGACTTTCGACCAGCCGCGAGACCCTGGCGCTTACGGCCGCAGATGCTATACGCGCGGCCGAGCAGATCGGCTATCCAGTGGCGCTCAAAATCGATTCGCCGGATATCCCGCATAAGACCGAGGCCGGCGGCGTGAGATTAGGTCTGAGAAGCGCCCAGGAGGTTGCCGCCGCATTCCAGCAGATCTGTGACAGCGCGCGTGGCTACCGGCCGGCGGCGCGCATAAAGGGCGTTTTGGTTCAGGAGATGGTGCATGGTGGCGCCGAGTTGCTGGTTGGCATCACCAATCATGCCGGCCTCGGCCCGGTGATTGTGGCCGGTCTGGGTGGTGTCTTCGTCGAGGTGCTTGGCGATTTGGCCATGCGTGCGGCGCCGCTTACCGAGCAGGAAGCGCGAGAAATGATCGGAGAAACGCGGGCGGCCCGCATTTTGTCCGGCTGGCGTGGTGGCCCGCCGCTCGATCTAGCGGCGCTGGCGCTGGCACTGGTACTGATCGGGCGGCTCGCCTGGCAGTTACGCGACCTGGTTGCCACGGTCGACATCAATCCGCTAATCGTGCTGCCGCAGGGCCAGGGAGTCAAGGTCGTCGACGCCCTGATCGTGCGCCACGATAACAATTCGCCGAGCCAACCCAGCAGTTTGGAGTCCGCTCATATATGACATGCTGATTCAGCGCAGCACAGTGATTAGCCCCGAGAGAGAGGCTGCGCATGTTGTTGAACGAAATGCCGAATTGCTCCCAGGAACGCGTCGAGGTCATCCCGATGCACGCTATGTCCGGTTCCGGGGAGCTGAGCGATCGAGCCTGAACCTAGCGCCGCGGCAAGATCGGCTGCGTCTGGGGGCGGGACATAGAAGCTGACTTCCGGCAGAATCAGCATTGTCGGCACAGTTCTGGCAATTGCGGAGACCTCTGGTCGCAAGTCCCATGGCGCGTTTCCGGCAAACACCTGATGCATATGGTCCCAGTTGACTATGCCGAGCGATGCCACTTTGCCCTCGGCGTCGATGCGCTGCCACTTTGGGTTCGCGCGCAGCGTCCCCTCGACATCACGCGGCAGGTTTGCCTCGTCGTTCTTGAGCAGGCTGGCTGGGGTCTGTTGGTCGGCAAAATGCAGCACTGGATCTTCGAGTATCAGGTAGGCCGGCTTCAGGATGCCGTGCAGTGTCGCCAGAATTGCCATCACCCCACCGAACGAATGCCCGAGCAGCACATGTGGCGCATTTGGCACACTGTCGGCGAGATCGGCGACCATGAGATCCAGAGTATACTGGCCGTCAGGCTTGGGGCTATCGCCGTGCCCGCGCAGCTCGGGCGCGACGACGTAGTATCCCCAATTGGCCAGCGCCGACCCAACCCGAACCCAACTTGCCGCGTTCGATGTGACGCCATGGATAAGTACTGCCGTGTGCGCCGCGGAAGAGCTACCCCATGTACGTGTGTTTAGCTTCACAACGCACCTCCGGCCCAGGCGACCATCTGCGACCAAAGTCGCGCGTAGCCACTCCAAACCAGAAATTCCGGCGGCGCCCAGTGCGGGCCGCAATCCGAGGCAAACGCGATTGAACGCCCATTACCGAACGCCCAAGCAACGAGCAGTGGATCGCCGGCGACCAGCGCCACCACCGCTGCTTCGGGACGGGCAACCAAACGATTATAGCCAAGCAGCTGCGGCCATTCGCCGTCAAGGCCGATCGCAATTGGATGCTGCGCCGCTTGCACGCGTGGTGTAGCACCCTCGGGAACTTCGACCCGATCATCCGTGGGCAGCAGCGTGACCGGCAGCGCAGTCTCAACTGCCGTACCAGCATAGCGGGCGCGGGCATCAATGCCTTGGAAGGTCATATAGCCGCCGACCATGATCAGCCCGCCACCTGCCGCGACATATTCACGCAGCAGCGTCAGCCGATTCGGCATTGAGCGGGAGCGCTCAAATGTGTCGGGGTGCAGCAGCAGGGTATTTGTCCCGATATCACTCAAGATTACGACATCGAATGACTGCAAACTGTCCAAGGTGACCGGAAACTTGGTGGCGGCGATATGGCTGGGCATGTATTCGACGGTGTGACCGGCAGCTTCAAGTGCAGTGCGCAACGGCCCCACACCCTCATAGTAGAAGGCCGTGGTGAAGATGTCGAAGCCTTTCTGGTGAATACTTAATGTTTCCCAGGATTCACCGGCAATCAGGACTCGCAGGGAATGCGGCATGCTGGTTCTCCTTGTTCAGCTCAATCGCCAGACTGGAAGCGATGCATTATAGCATTGATGGTCATGGCAATGGTAAAAGCTTCTTGACAAAAGGTCGCTGCATTGCTACAATAGGTCACTCCCTGTATACGCCATCGCTAATACGCAATCGATTAACAGCACTAATACCCCAAATATCGTTGTTTGCCACACAACGTAATCGTTTACCTCTGGGAATGGAGCACCGTTTTGGCGACCATTCGCGACGTTGCACAACTCGCTGGCGTCTCGACCGCTACGGTCAGTCATGTGCTGAACAACACGCGTGCTGTGAGCGATGCGGCGAAGAAGCATGTGTTCGCGGCAATGGAGCAACTGAACTACCATCCCAATGCGGTGGCGCGCAGCCTGCGGGTCAGCGAGACGCTCACGATCGGCCTGATCGTACCAGATGTCGAAATACCGTTTTTTGCCCGCGTCGCCCGCTGTATCGAAGCGGCAGCCAATGATGTCGGATATAACGTCATTCTGTGTAACTCAGGATGGTCGCTGAACCAGGAACTGCTCTATCTGGATAACCTGCTGGCGCGCCGGGTCGACGGACTGATCTGTATTAGCTTGGCGATGACGAGTGATCATGTCGCACCGCTGCTCAAACGACATACGCCGGTAGTCTGGTTCGAGCAGACGCGGTCAGGCAGCCGGTTCGACGCAGTGGTGATCAACAACTACAAGGGCGCCTACGAGGCAACCGCGCATCTGATTGAGCAGGGGCACCGCCGGATCGGCTGCATTCTTGGCTTAGCGAACTCGCAGCTAACTGTCGATCGCCTGTCGGGCTACCGGCGGGCGCTGAAGGATGGCGGCCTGCCATTCGACGAAACCCTGCTGTGTGCTGGAGACTATACTCCGCCGACCGGATTGGCGGCGGCGCATCGGTTGCTTGCATTGCCGGAGCCGCCTACAGCAATCTTCGCCTACAACGATATGATGGCCCTGGGCGCGATACAGGCGATCAACGAACGCGGACTGCGAGTGCCGGACAATATCGCAATTATTGGCTTTGACGGGATTGCGCTGACCGAGCATACCTGCCCGCCGCTCTCAACCGTCGAGCAGCCTATTCCTGAAATGAGCAGGCTGGCGATCACCATGTTGCTCGACCGGATCAACGATCGAGCCCCAAGTGAGTCTCGCACGGCGGTGGTCGAGCCGCGGCTGATCTGTCGGGCCTCGACGATTGGTTACGCCGCCGAGCTTCACAATCGTTCGCTGGCTAGTTCCACGGAGGCATCGCTTGTATAACACCATTTCATTGACGACCGAACTTGGCGACTCGTTGGTCGATATCACCCAGCATGTGCGCGCGATCGTCAAGGCCAGCCAGGTGGCGAGTGGGGTGTGCCACGTCGTGGTTGGCCATACCACCGCCGCCGTAACGATCAACAGCCATATGGACCCGGCCACGGCGCAAGATATTGTCAATGATATCCGGCGGCTCGTGCCGACACGCACCGATTTTCAGCATATTTTTGATACACCCTCGGATGCCGCCGCACATATCAAGGCCAGCATGATCGGGAACAGCGAGACGGTGTTGATTGAAGACAATGACCTGGTGTTGGGTCACTCGCAAGGGTTGCTGTTCTTTGAATTCGATGGCCCGCGTAACCGGCAGGTAATGGTCAAGATTATCGCCGGCTAGTCGCATAGTGCGCTACCCGTGTGCCACCTATGATCGCACGCCGACGGTTGTAATCGCGCTTTGATGTGCTGGAAAGGAGCTGCCTGCCAAGTATATCGAGAAACCATTCCCTGTTTGGTGATCCTGCTTGATGAGCACAGATGTCCGAGTCCTCTAAGAAAGTCCGATTCTGTATCGGGCCACAGCGTTTAGGGAGGTCTCCATGAAGAAGCGATCCACATCGTTTGTGATACTGATCGCGGCGCTCATTCTCACGGCCTGTGGCGGCACCACCCCGGCCGCCGTGCCGACCGCCGCGACCGCCGCGCCCGCCGCGGCTGAGGCGACCGCCGCGCCCGCCGCGGCTGAGGCGACCGCCGCGCCCGCCGCGGCTGAGGCGACCGCCGCGCCCGCCGCGGCTGAGGCGACCGCCGCGCCGGCAGCAAGCGGCGAGCCAGTTACAATCAACTTTGTGATGTGTTGTGTCCAGGACGATACGATTGCCTTCAATAAGGTGATCGACGCCTGGCATAAGAGCGATCCGAAGTACGATAACGTGACCATCAACCTGGAGTTGACGCCGTTCCAACAACTGTTCCCGAAGATTGAGACCGCGGTTGCCTCCGGCGCGGTGCTCGATCTGTTCCAGGCCGATGGCCCGGACATCAAGCACTATGCCTACAACAAGGTCATTGTTCCACTCGACAAATACTTCACCAAGGAGGAGTTGGCCGCCTTCGTGCCGATCAACGTCGAGGCCGGCACCTACAAAGGCACCTTCTACTCGCCGGGCATTATGGAAAGCTGCTCGCTCATGTTCTATAACAAGGACATGACCGACGCGGCCGGCGTCAAGCCGCCTGAGAACACGCTCGAGGGCTGGACGATCCAGGAGGCCCATGATAACTGGAAGAAGACCGTCGTCACCGACGCCAGCGGCAACCAGACCCAATGGGGCCTGCGCTGGGGCCAGGGCACCTACTTTGGCGACTACGAGGCCGGCATCATCCGCCGCTCGGCAGGAGCCAGAGGCTCGCCCACAAACATGGGCGTCGCGAAGGATGGTATCACGTTCAAGGGCTATATGGACACGCCCGAAGCAATCAAGTCGTTCGAGGAGTGGCGCTCGTGGTACACCGGTGACGCCCCGATCTCGCAGAAGGAGCCGGTGCAAAATGTCTTCTTCGACAAAAAGGCCGCGTTCTACATCTCACCCGATAACGCGGTTGGCACGATCAACCGGCAGTACCCGAACGGCGACTTCCACTACGGCGTGACCGGCATCCCCTACATGCAGGGCGGCTCGCAGCTGTGCCACACTGACTCGTGGCACTTCGGCATCTCGCCGCAGTCGAAGCACATTGATATCTCGGCGGCGCTGGTCAAATTTATGACCGGGCCGGTCGGCGCAAAGATCTGGTACGATGAAGTCCGGCAGCTGCCGGCGCGCATCGAGCTCTTGAACACGCTGCCGGAGTACACCAAGCCGCCGCAGCAGCTGTTCGCACAGGCTGTGCAGAAGATCGGCATGCCGCGCATCCAGACCCCTGGCTACACCGAGTACCAGTCGGTGTTTGGCGAGCTGATGCAGAACCTGGCGCAGTCTGACGCGCCGGTCGATCAGCTGGTCGCCGACGCGGTCGGCAAGATCGAGGCGGCGGTGGCCAAGTACAAGGGTTGGGATCAGTAATACGTCGTGCGTAGTGCGTAATGCGTAGTGGCGCGTGATGGCGTGCCGCTACGCGCTACTCACTAGAAAGCTAGAGAGTTATGGCGCAACGACTTGATGCCGCCCGTCAACCAGGTGAAACCTCCGCAATTGGTCGGCTGCTGACATGGCGTCGGCGACAGCTGATCATTGCGTTTCTATTTGTGCTGCCCGCGCTGATCAACTTTGCGGTGTTTCGCTATATCCCAATCATCGCGTCGTTCAGGGCCAGCCTGTATCAGTATAGCCTGCTGGGCGGCTATGGCGACTTCGTGGGCTTGGCGCATTACAGCCGCATGTTGACCGACCCGGTGTTCTGGCGCGCGCTGCAGGCCAGCGCGCTATTTGTGCTGTATAAAGTGCCGCTGCAGCTTGTGCTCTCGCTCGGGCTGGCGATCTTGCTGTCGCGCCAGACGATCGGCACCGCGATTGTGCGCTCGGCCATCCTGACGCCGATGGTCACCTCGATCATCATCGTCTCGATCATCTGGGCGATGATGTACCAGTCGCAGAACGGGCTGTTCCAGAGTGCGCTAGTGTCGCTGGGGTTCAGAAAGATCCCCTTCCTCTCCGACGCCCGCTACGCGCTGGCGGCAATTTCAGTCATGATGATCTGGAAAGACATCGGCTTTAGCTTCATCATCTTTGTCGCCGGTCTCAAGGGCATCCCCGAAATGTATTACGAGGCCGCGATCGTCGACGGCGCAAATCGCTGGCAGCTGTTTGCGAATATTACGGTCCCGCTGCTCAAGCCAGTGCTCATGTTTGTGATCGTCACCCAGACGATCTTTTCATTCCAGGTGTTCGTGCCAGTCTACCAGATGACGATGGGCGGCCCGCTGGACTCGACCAAGGTGCTGGTCTACTACATCTACCAACAAGGCTTCAACTTTCAGGATATGGGCTACGCCAGCGCGATCTCGATCGTGACGCTGGTGCTACTGCTGTTGGTCAGCTGGGTTCAGATGCGCTTCCTGCGGATCGACGACTAAGAGAGGACGCTTATGGCAGCTGTGCAACTCCATATCCCACGCCGGCGCACGCCGGCCCAGCGCGCGCTCAGGATCGCTCTGCGTGTGCTGCGGGTCCTGCTGTATGTCGTGATCTGCGTGATCTTTCTGGTGCCGTTCGCGTGGATGCTGTTTGGCAGCCTGCGGGCCGAGCGCGAGATCTTTCGCTACCTGACGCCATTTAGCTGGCGCACGTTCGTTCCAATCGAGTGGACGCTCGATAGCTACCTGACAATTCTGGGTCTGAATGAGGTTGGCCGAGCCGGGGGCTATAATTTCGGGCAGAATGTGCTCAACTCGCTGATCGTCTCGACCGCGGTGGTGTTCTCGAGCCTGTTCTTCAATACCATGGGCGCGTACTTCTTCGCGCGGCTGCCGTTCCCCAAGAAGAACTGGCTGCTGATGTATATGCTGGCGACGTTTCTCATCCCGTTCGAGGTGACGATCGTGCCGCTGTATATCGTGGTACGCACTCTGCACATCGACAATACGATGTGGGCGCTGATCGTGCCCTGGTACGCCAGCCCGTTTGTGATCTTCTCGCTGATCCAGTTCATGCGCCAGACCATCCCCTACGAGCTCGACGAGGCCGCGCTGATCGACGGCGCCGGCTACAGCACCATCCTGTGGCGGATCATCGTGCCGCTTTCAATCCCTGGGCTGGTGACCAACGCGCTGCTGGAGTTCCAGTTCATCTGGAACCTGTTCTACTGGCCGCTGGTGGCGGTCGGCGACCGCAAGATCCAGGTGCTGCAGGTGGTGATCAGCTCGACGCTTGGCCAAACCCAGCAGTACTGGGGCCGCACGTTCGCCGGTTCGGCGCTGGCGACCGTGCCAGTGGTGGTGATCTTCCTGGCCCTGCAGCGCTACTACGTCCAGGGTGTGGCCAGCACGGGGATCAAGGGATAAGGCCACTCTCTCAGCGCGGCTTGAGCCGCGCTAGTTCACCGAAAAGGAATAGCCTTGAAACGGATTATCATTGACACTGACCCCGGCGTAGATGACTCAATGGCGATCCTGTTGGCCTTCAACTCACCGGAGCTACAGGTCGAAGGCCTGACCACGGTGTTCGGCAATACTGGCTCGGAGATAACGACTCTGAACGGGCTGCGGCTGGTTGAGCTGGCCGGCCACCCCGAGGTGCCGGTAGCGCGCGGCGTGGATAAGCCAATGCTGCGACCATACCAGGGCGAGGGCTGGCGCGTCCATGGCCACAATGGCCTTGGGCAGGTCGATTTCCCCCTGCCTAAGGGCCAGCCCGACCCGCGCCGGGCCGCACAGTTTATCGTCGACATGGTGATGGCTAACCCCGGTGAGATTACACTGGTACCAATTGGGCCGCTGACCAATATCGCGATCGCGGTCGCGCTTGAGCCACGAATTGCGGAACATGTCAAAGAGGTCGTCATTATGGGCGGCGCCGCCGGCGTGGTTGGGAATGTGTCGGCGGTGGCCGAAGCCAACATTCAGAATGACCCGGAGGCCGCGAATATTGTCTTTCATGCTGGCTGGCCAATCACAATGGTTGGGCTTGATGTCACGGAAAAAAGCATTATGACTCCGGACTATCTGGAAAGATTGAAAAGCGCCAACAATCGCTCCACCGATTTCATCTATGCAATTGCGCAGCAGTATCTGAAGTTTTATCAAGCCATCGGGTTCCCCGGCTTTCATGTCCACGATTCCTCGGCGATTTCGTATGTGATCGATCCAACGCTCTTCACGGCGCAGAAATTGTTTGTCGATGTCGAGTATTACAGCCAGCATCACCAGGGGCAGACAGTAGCCGATTGGCGTGGCCGGCGCGAACAGGCGCCGAATGTCAATGTCTGCCTGGATGTCGATAGTGAGCGGATGTTGGAGATGTATCGTCAGCGGCTGATGGGAGCAAGCGGGTGAAACCGGTCGCGATCATCGACTGTGATCCGGGCCGTGGCGAGCCGCCGAATGCCCAGGTCGCCGTGGCGGTCAACTCGGACCGCTTCTGGGAGCTGTTCCTTGACGTGCTGGCGACGTATCCGTAGCCGACAGCTCTGCCATGGGAGGGGCCAACTATGCCCAGCACCACACGCGACCCGTGGGTCGATGTTCGCACGTTGCATGGCTTCGCGGCAGACCAGGTCATCTCGGCCCTGCAAAAAGAGATCCGGCGCGGGCACACTGAAAATGCCGTCCTGCTGGCGTATGAGATGGCGCGCACGAGCCCGGCTCTGGAGGATTATCTGTGGCAGCGCCTGCTGGTGATCGCTGTGGAAGATATCGGCTTTGGTGAGCTCCAGGCGCCGGTACTAGTGTACGCCCTGCATCAGACGGTACAAACCTTCGACCGCAGCGTCGGCGAGCGCGTGCTGTTCGCCGTCCATGCCGTCCGGTATTTGTGCGGCTGCCCCAAGGATCGCTCCAGCGACGAGATGCTGAACTGGGTCATGCGAGCGGTGGCGAGCGGGCAGGCGCGGGCGCAGATCCCGGACTATGCGCTGGATATGCACACCGCCGAAGGCCAGGCACGCGGCCGCGGCGCGCGCCATTTCTGGATGGAAGGCGCGCAACTGGCCCCCGAATACGCCCAGCGCGATACGACGTATCGGCAACGAGTCTTGCAACTGCTCGATCAGGACGAATCTGAAAGACTATAACAGGGCAACAGACCATGAAACCCAAAGCAATCATCGACTGTGATCCTGGGCACGACGACGTGATGGCGATCCTACTCGGCGCGCGAACGCTCGACCTGCGCGGGATCACCACTGTGCATGGCAACGCCTCGCAAGAGCAAACCACCCGCAACGCCCGCCAAACGGTCGAGTTTGCCAAGCTGACCAGCATCCCGATTGCCGCCGGGCTGGCGCGCCCGCTGGTGCGCCAGCCACACTATGCGCCTGAGGTGCATGGCAAGACCGGGCTGGACGGCCCGACCCTGCCGCCGCCAACCGTGCCGCTGCACCCGCGACACGCCGTCGATTTTATCATCGAACAATCGCACGCGATCCCCGATCTGCACTTGGTTCCAACCGGCCCGCTCACGAATGTCGCCGCGGCATTGATCCGCGACCCGATGCTACCAACGCGGGTCAGGCAGATTAGCTTGATGGGCGGGTCGCTGACGTTTGGCAACTCGACGCCGGCGGCCGAATTCAACATCTGGTGCGATGCCGAGGCGGCGCACGTCGTGTTCACCAGCGGAATCCCGATTAAGATGGTCGGTCTGAACGTCACGCGCCAGGTCGCGGCGACTCCCGAGCGGCGGGCGCAGATCCGCAAGATCGAAACGCGCTCGGCCACGATCGTCGCGGAGATGCTCGACTTTTATAGCCAGCGGCTGGCGACGCTGTTCGGATTATCAGGCGGCTCGATGCATGACCCATTGGCAGTCGCGGCGCTGATCGACCCTGATATCCTGACCTTCGAGCCAATGCATGTGGCGATCGAGCTGCGCGGCGAGCGCACGTATGGCATGACGCTGTGTGATGCCCGGCACCTGAGCGCCGACTACCAGGGTGGCGGGGCAATCTATCTTGGCGAGAAGCCAAATGCCGAGGTCGCCGTTGCAGTCGACTCCGACCGCTTCTGGGATCTGTTCCTCGATATTCTGGCGACCTATCCTTAACGACACTCAACCGAATGCGTTTATGTTCGAACCATGGGCCTGATTTCAGGCAACGTAATCGATTACATATAGAGAGTTGGAAACACTTGAAACCGACCGCGATTATTGACTGTGACCCGGGCCACGACGACGTGATGGCAATCCTGCTCGGCGCGCGGACGCTCGACCTGCGCGGGATCACCACGGTACATGGTAATGCATCACAGGAGCAAACTACTCGCAACGCGCGCCAGACGGTCGAGTTTGCCGGGTTGACCAGCATCCCGATCGCCGCCGGACAGCCGCGGCCATTGGTACGGCAGCCGCGCTACGCGCCGGAAGTACATGGCAAGACCGGGCTAGATGGGCCGACGCTACCGCCGCCAACCGTGCCGCTACACCCGCAGCACGCGGTTGACTTTATCATCGAGCAGTCGCGCGTGCTGGCGGATCTGCATCTGGTGCCGGTCGGCCCGCTGACGAATATCGCGAGCGCGCTGGCGCAGGATCCAATATTCGCGACGCAGGTCAAGCAGATCAGCCTGATGGGCGGGTCGCTGACGTTTGGCAACTCGACACCGGCGGCCGAGTTCAATATCTGGTGCGACCCGGAGGCGGCGCATGTCGTCTTCACCAGCGGTATCCCGATCAAGATGATTGGCTTGAATGTCACGCATCAGGTGCTGGCGACGCCCGAGCGGCGGGCGCAGATCCGTAAGATCGGCCGGCACAGCACCACCCATGTCGCAGACATGCTCGACTTCTACAGCGTGGGCGAGACGGCCTACACCGGCCTCTCCGGCGGCTCGATGCATGACCCATTGGCGGTCGCGGCGCTGATCGACCCCGATATCCTGACCTTCGAGCCGATGCATGTGGCGATCGAGCTGACGGGCACGCAGACCGCCGGGATGACGCTGTGCGACGGTCGGCACCTTGGGCCGGATTTCCGCGCGCTCAAGCGGCGCACCCGCGGCGAGCCACCCAACGCCGAAGTCGCTGTGGCGGTGAAGGCCGATCGCTTCTGGGAACTGTTCCTTGATATTCTGGCGACGTATCCCTAAGCCGGTGGAAAGAGCTGCGCTACAGCTTACTCAGTTAGCCGACCCGCTGAGCAAAGGTTAAAGGGTAGAGGTTACCATGTCCGACGAACAAGCCATGATGCCAATCGCGGCGACGCGCCGCGAAGTCGCCGCCCAGCCCGAAGTGATCGCGCGGGTGCTGGCCGAGCAATCGACGGCTATTCGCGATCTCGCGCAGCGACTCGCGGCGCGCGAAACTCGCCGGATTATGCTGCTTGGCTCGGGCGACTCGTGGTTCGCCGGCATGGCCTGTCGGCTGGCGTTCGAGACGTATAGCGGGCTGCCAGCCGAGGCGTTCCAGGCATATGAGTACGCGGCCTATGGTCATCCCGGCTTCGACGCCGCCACAGCCGCGATTGTGATCAGCTCGAGCGGGCGACCGACGACCACCTGGGATGCGCTCGACCGGGCGCTGCTCACGCCGGCCTTTGTCGTCGGCATTACCGACAAACCGTATGACGGCAATCCGTTCAGCGAGAAGGTTCACATCGCACTCATCCCGGGCGCCGCCAAGGTTGGCTGGCCCGCACAGACAACGACGGCGACGATTGCGGTGTTGATCCACCTGGCGATTGAGCTAGGACGCGCCCGCGGGCACCTCGCCCAGGCCGCCGCCGATGACCTTACCGCGCGACTGTGGGGGCTGCCGAAGACCATGCGCGCGGTGCTCGAGCAGAGCGGCCCGTGGGCCGAGCAGCTGGCGCGCGGATTATTGCGCCCAGGATATCGGCGAATCTACACGTTTGTCGGCTCGGGGCCAAGCCTGGGAGTCGCCTATACCGGGATGGCGCTCATGGCTGAGGGGCCGCAAGAGGCTGGCATTGCCATCGCGGTGGAGGAATTTCACCACGGCCTGCATATTGCGACCATCGCGCCAGACGACGTGGTGCTGGTGATTGCGCCGACTGGCGCCGCGAGTCGCCGCTACCTCGACGTGGCCACCGCGCTACATGCCTGGGGTGCGCAACTGATCGCAATCGTCGATACACACGACGCGGCGATCCGCAGCCTGGCCGGCAATGTGCTTGAATTGCCCGCCGTGCCCGAGCCGATGACGCCGCTGCTGACGCTGCTGCCGTTGCACCAGTTGAGCATTCAGCTTGCCGAGCAAAAGGTCGCATCCGGTTATCAGCGCCCAAAGTCGGTGCCATAGATGCGTATGCACTACACCAGCTGGGGTATCATCATCGACGATATCGTGTTCCCCGGTGGGCAGACGGCCATGGGAGTTCTCGGCGGGGGCGGAATGTATACAGTTGCCGGGATGCGGATCTGGAGCGCGGATGCCGGCATCCTGAGCAATGTTGGCGCCGATTTCGACATGTCAATCTTGGACGGCCTAGATCTGCGTGCGACTGGTCTGCGCGTCACCGGCAGGCCGACGCCGCGGGCATGGCAACTATTCGAGCAAGATGGCCACCGGACTCAAATACCGCGGATACCGCTTTCAGATTGGGCGGAGCAACTGGCGTGGCCGGCCGACTTCGTCGCCTTCTTGCAGATGAACGGCGTGCGCGCGGTGCATCTGCTGAGCCGCGGTCGCCTGGGTGATTCTGAGATGATCGCTCAGATTGCCGCAAGTGGCATACGCATTAGTCTGGAGCCGATTATCGAGGAGGGCCTGGATGCAACTCAGCGCGAGGAGGTGCTCGCGTCGCTGCCGTATGTCGAAATCTTTTCGCCGGGTGTCGGTGAGCTGTGCGTGCTCCTTGGCGAGGGGCCCTCGCAACGGGCGCTCGTGGCACTCGCCGAACAGGGCCCGGCAATTGTAGCGCTGCGACGTGGCGCAGCCGGTTCGATGATTTACCACCGGGAGTCGCGGCGCATGCTACGGATGCCAGCCGCTCGCGCAAACGTCGTCGATGTGACCGGCGCGGGCAATGCCTATGCCGGCGGCATGCTCGTAGGATGGTGCGAGAGCGCCAATCTTGAGATGGCGGTTACCTGCGCGGCGGTGAGCGCCGCGCTTGCAATCGAGCAGGTCGGCCCGCCGACGATTACACCGTTGCTTATCGCCGAGGCGCGGCGGCGCCAAACCCAGGCGTTGGGCGAACTGAGCGAGATGAATGGAACCGACGATGACTGATGCACGCATACTCGACGTTCTGACCATCGGCGGGATCGACATGGACCTGGTGCTGACGGTGGACGAGCTACCTGGGCCGGACCTCAAAGTCATGGGCAAGCTGGTCGGAACCATGCCTGGCGGCCCAGCGGCGAACTTCGCTTGCGCCGCCAGCCGGCTTGGGCTGCGGGTCGCGGCGCTGGCCGAGGTCGGCGATGATCAGGCGGGCCAGCTAACCATCGCCGATTTTGCCAGTTATGGAGTTGATACGTCGTTGATTCAGATTCGGCCGGGCGGGCAGACCTGCTTCACGATTATTCTCATTCCGCCGAGCGGCGAGAAAGGCATTGTGGTCGTACCAACCTTCCAGCCGGAATACGCGATCGATCGGCTGAGGGCCACGCTTGGCCAGACTCGGCTGATCTACCTGATGCCGCAAAACCATGATCAGTTTTTCGCCGTTGCGCGGCTCGCGCATGAATGCGGCGCCGAGGTAATGATCGACGTCGAGCCGACGATCGGTGCGAACCGAGCGATGATGAACCGGATCCTAGCGGAAGTCGACATTGCATCGTTCAATCAGTTCGGCTTTACAGCTGCCACTGGCGAGGCGCCTGAGCGAGAGGCCGCCCGGCGCCTGCTGGACGCCGGCCCACATACCGTCGTGGTGACGCTCGGCCAGCGCGGGGCGCTGGCCGTCACTCGCCACGAGGCGGTGGTACAGCCGGGCTTCACGGTGCAGCCTGTCGATACGACCGGCGCAGGCGACACATTTAACGCGGCGTTTGTCAGTGGAACGGTGCAAGGCTGGCCGTTGGCGGAACGCCTGCGGTTTGCCAACGGCGCCGGGGCGCTATCGGTCACTGGCATGGGCCCGCGTGGCCGATTGCCGACCGCCGATGAGGTTCGGCAGTTTATCGCGCACGCTGGCGGCGCCACGTCAACGATGTTCTCAGACTAAGTATATAGAAGGAGCAGATCCGATGGAGACCACCGCAGCCAACATGATCGCCCAGGTCGAAAGCCTGCCCCAGCTGATCCATAGCGAGTTCGACGAGCTAGACGCGCGCGTGCGCCGGCTGCTCAACCACAATGAGTATCTGTCGGTGAAGCGCGTAGTGCTGACCGGCTGCGGCGACTCGCACATGGCCAGCGTCGCATCCGAGCTGGCATTCGAGCAGGTAGCGGGCGTGCCGACCGATGTGTACACCGCGATGCAAGCCGGGCGCTACGCGGCGCCGTATTTCGACGGTATGTTCCCACGCAACCCACTGGTCGTCGGCATATCCGTCTCTGGAACTGTCGCGCGCACGCGCGAGGCGCTGCTACTGGCGCGCAAAGCGGGTGCGCTGACCGTGGCGCTCACCGCCAATCCCGCTTCGCCGCTGGCGAGTACTGCCGAGAAAGTGCTCTCGTGCGTGGTGCCGGATTTCGCGCCCGCACCAGGCGTGCGTTCATACCGCGTCTCGCTGCTGGCGTTGTACCTGCTGGCGATCCGCATCGCCGAGATCCGCGGCCGGCTCACTCAGGATCAGGCAAATGCGATGCGCCGCCAGCTCAAAAGCACGGCGGATCAGATCGAGGCCACGATCGCCGCAATTAAGGACCCGGTACGCAAGCTGGCCGAGGCTACCGCCGAGCATCACAACTTCGTCTTCGTCGCTGATGGCCCGAACTACGCCACGGCGCTGTTCTCGGCCGCCAAACTCATGGAGGCGGCCGGACGCCACGCTGCCGGGCAAGATACCGAAGAGTGGGCGCATCTGCAATACTTTGTCAACGACGACCCGGCCACGCCGACGTTTATCATCTCGCCAGGCGGTCGCGGCCATAGCCGCGCAGCCGAACTGATCGAACCGCTCAAGCGGATCGGGCGAACGGTTGTGGCGGTGGTGCCGCAGGGCGACAGCGCGATCGCGGGGGGCGCCGATTGGGTGTTGCCGGTCGTCGGCGAGGTGCCCGAGATCTTCAGCCCAATCGTGTATGCCGTCGCGGGCGAGCTATTTTCGGCGCATCTTTCCGAAATCATCGGTGAGCCGCCATTCCGCCGCTTCCACGGAATCTACGCCAATGGCGGTAACACGATCAGGACGAGCGCGGTGGTCGATTCGCTATGACGATACCAGCGCGGTTTGGGCTGGCCTATGCGGTGTTATTTGCGGGGGTCGGCATCTTCTATACATACATGGCGCTTTATCTGAAGGCCGCCGGCCTTACGGGTACGCAGATCGGCATTATTCTGGCAGTGCTGCCGCTCGCAGGCTTCATCACCCAACCGCTCTGGGGGCTGCTGAGTGATATCTACCAGGTCCGCCGCTCCATGCTGGCGGCGGCATGTTTCGCGTTGGCGATCATCGGGTGCCTGTATGTCGTCAGCGACAGCTTTGTGTGGCTGCTGGGCTGCACAATAGCGCTGGCGGTAGTACGTAGCCCGGTCGGGCCGCTCTGCGACGCGCTCGCACTGGAGTATTTGGAGACCATGTCGCGCCGGCGCGACTACGGAAGGCTGCGTCTTTGGGGGTCGATCGGCTACGCGGTAGCCGCGTTGGCGACCGGTGCCCTGGTGATTGGTTACTCGCTTCAGCTTATTCTGTATTTATTCAGCGCCACGATGGTCATTATGGGGATTGTAAGCCTGGCGCTGCCCGATGCGCCGCGCAGCGACATCCGGCCGACATTGCGCGACGGACGGGCGGTGTTGGTGGCTAACCCAATCCTTGTAAAGGTATTGCTGGGCGCGCTGCTGGTCGGGACGACCCTTGGAGTCGTCAATTCGTACCAGATCGTCTACCTGGCCGATATCAACGCGCCCGGCTGGGTTAGCGGCCTGGCGTTCGCGATCTCCGGGCTCATAGAGGCCGGGTTGATGGGGGTCGCGGCGCCGCTCATCCATCGCTGGGGATTGCGCGCGGTGCTAATTGGCGGTATCGCGCTTCTACCACTACGTTGGCTGCTGTATACGGTGATTACTGATCCGATCCTGGTGCTGCCGACCCAGATATTGCATAGCGCCGCCATGCTCTCACTGCTGGTCGCGGCGGTACTGTTCGTCGATCAGCATCTCGACAGCCGCTGGCGCGCGACTGGGCAGACGCTCTACCAGGCATCGCTACACGGCGTCGGGTCGGCAATCGGCCTGGTCGGCGCGGGGGTGATCTATGAACGGGCCGGCATCACCGAGGTATGGGCGACCTGTGCCGTTGTCGGGACACTTGGGCTCGCCGCCATGATCTGGGCGACATGGACGCCAATAGCGCAACGACTTGAAACCACAGGAGTGTGAGGTGAGTGCACCAGAGTTCGTGTCTGTCTCGAACTTAATCATCGACGACATCGTGCTGTCGGATGGGCGCTCTTACATGAACACACTGGGGGGCGCTGGAACGCACACGCTGGTCGGTATGCGCCCTTGGTCGAATGAATTAGGCTTCGTCGCATACAGCGGCGATGATTTCGATCCGCAACACCGCCGCTTCCTGGAGGCCATGGGTGTCGATCTACGCGGAATCGTGTTGCGGACCGGCCATCGCACGGCGCGGGCCTGGCAGCTGTTCGAGCTGGACGAGCGGCGCATCGAGATCTTTCGCACCAGCATCACGGATTTTGACCAGTTAAAACCGCAGTTCGGCGAGATCCCGCTCGATTATCTACAGGCGCGCGGGTTTCACTTTCAATGGGGCGCACCCGCCGAGCTCGCACTGCTGATCGCACAGCTGCGCGCGATAAACCCGGCGGCCCAGATCGTCTGTGAGCCAGCGCTCGCGCATCTTACGGGAGCGCTGGCGGCGAATCTGCCAGTGCTGACTCAAGCAAATCTCTTTTCGCCCGACCGTGAGGAGGCCCACGCGCTGACCGGCACCGAGGATATTGCCGCTATCTTCGACATACTGCTTGGCGCTGGCGTGCGGATAGTCGCGCTGCGGATGGGCGCCGCCGGCTCGCTGGTGGGCACCGTAACGGGTGAATATTATCGCGTGCCAGCGGTGCCGCCAGCCGCACTGGTCGATGTGACGGGTGCTGGCAATGCCTACTGCGGTGGTTTCATCGTTGGCCTTGGTCGCGGTGAGGAACCAAGTTTGGCGGCCGCGCGTGGGGCCACCAGTGCCAGCTTTGCGATTGAGCAGATCGGGATTCCACACTTTGATGATGAAAAGCTCGCTGAGGCCGAGCGCCGCCTGGCGTGGGTGCTGGAGCGAATCGAGATAAGCCGAAGTGTATCGAATTTTCTGCCGATCGCCAGCTCGTCGACAGCCTAGCTAGTGCTATTGCCGATTGCAGATTGCAGATTGCGGATTATGCCTAGTCCATATCAATGCGATCGACACATACTTGAAGTCCCAACAGCCTGCTTGATTATGTCCTAGGAGGAATGATAGATCATGCCGGTACGCAAGCCTACACTCACGGAGCTGCAGCAGATTGCTGAGCGCCATGATCTTCAGCTCACCAGCGACGATCTGGTTGCATACCAGCAGCTGATTGGCGAGCTGTTGCCCTCGTACGCGATAGTCGAGCGACTGCCCGAACCCCTGCCGGCAATCAAATACCCGCGCGACTCGGGGTACCGGCCCGGGCCGGAGGAGAATGTACTCAACGCATGGTACTGGCGCTGCTCGATCAAGGGGCCGAGTGGCGGCAAACTCAGCGGTAAGCGCATCGCCATCAAAGACAGCATCTGCGTGGCTGGGGTGCCAATGATGAATGGTTCGCCGCTGCTCGAAGGGTACGTGCCAGAACTAGACGCGACGATTGTCACACGGATCTTGGACGCCGGCGGCGAGATCGTTGGTAAGGCGGCTTGCGAGGATCTTTGCGTTTCAGGTGGTAGCCATACCTCGCGCTACGGGCCGATCCGCAATCCGCATCACCCGGAGTTCTCGGCCGGCGGGTCCTCGGGCGGCAGCGCGGCATTGGTGGCGAGCGGCGGCGCCGATCTGGCGATCGGCGGCGACCAGGGCGGGTCGATTCGGATGCCAAGCAGCTGGTGCGGTACGGTCGGCCACAAGCCAACCTATGGTCTGGTGCCCTACACTGGCGCGTTTCCAATCGAGATGACGCTCGACCATCTTGGGCCGATCGCGCGAACCGCCGCCGATGCCGCTCTGCTGCTGGAGGTGATCGCCGGCCGGGACGAACTGGACCCGCGCCAGCCGAGTGAGGTGCCCGTGCAGCCCTACAGCCAGCTGTTAGGCGAGGACCTGGCGGGGATGCGGGTTGGTGTCGTGGCCGAGGGTTTTGGGTGGGAAGGCATGTCGGAGCCAGATGTCGACGATCTCGTGCGCCGCGCCGCTCATGAACTGCGGCGCGCTGGGGCCGAGGTGAGCGAAATAAGCATCCCCTGGCATCGGGTTGGTCTGCATCTCTGGACTGTGATTGGCGTCGAGGGTAGCTATCGTTTGATGATCACCGGCAACGGCATGGGCACCGGCTGGCGCGGCGCATACTATGGGGGGATGTTTGAGGCCTTCGCCCGCGCACGAAAGGCGCATGGCGCTGAGCTGGCCCTGACGGCCAAACTCTACCTGCTACTTGGCGAGTATCTCCAGGAGCGCTATCATGGCCGCTACTATGCCCGCGGGCAGAATCTCGCGCGCACACTGCGGGCTGCGTACGACACGGCGCTTGGGCAAGCCGATATCTTGATCATGCCGACGACCTCGATGAAAGCTGTGCGCCTACCACCAGCGGAGATCTCGATTCGCGATTATTATGCGCGCTCGTCGGAGATGAGCCCGAATGTCGGTCAGTTTGACGTCACCGGCCATCCGGCGCTCAACGTTCCGTGCGGTATGTCCGACGGTCGACCAGTTGGTATGATGCTTGTGGGCCGCCATTGGGAGGATGCGATAGTGCTGCGCGCCGCCCATGCCTTCGAGCAGCTTGGGTAACTCGCCATGGTTTGGGACATTTTCATGCTCGCGCTTCGCCTGTTCTGGCGGCACCTGGGATTGCTGCTGGTGGCCAATCTGCTCTGGCTGGGCTTAAGCCTGCTGATTGTGACTTGGCCGGCCGCCACTGCCGGGCTGTTCTACCTAGCGCAGCGTGTGCTTGAGGAAGAATTAGCGGCTGATCCCCAGCCGGCCACGCTGAGCGATTTTTGGGTGGGCTTTCGCATGTATTGGCTGCGCAGCAGCATTCTGGCAATCGGCGATCTCGCCGCTCTGACGGCAATTGCGGTGGCACTACGTTTCTATGGCGAGAGCGCTGTCGCGCCGCTAAACTGGCTCGTCGGACCAATCACACTGATTGGGCTAGCGTGGGCCGGCGCACAACTGTATCTCTATCCGCTGCTGATCCAGCGGACAAAGCGTCGGCCTTGGGCGCTTGCCCGCGAGGCGCTACTGATCGCTATCAGCTACCCGCTCAATACGTTCTCGCTGCTGCTGACCTCGGTGGTGCTGGCAATCGGCGCCGTGATCTTGGCGGGCCCGATCTTACTGGTTTTCTTCGCCTTCTTGGCGATGCTCCAAACGGTCGCGCTGCGCTACATCTTGTTCCAGCGTGGTGAATTGGCGCTAAGGTTGACGCCCGAGCAGCGCGAGGCGCGCGAGCATAAACGGCAATTGTGATACCCAAGGATGCAAACGACATGGATGATCTAGGCACGCCGATGCAACCAACCGCGATTATTTGCGGCAGCGCTACTCCTGTCGGCCGCGCACTCTTGCTGCGCATGCACGCCAGCGGTACCGCCGTGATCACAATCGATCTGCCTGGTGCGGCGGCGAATCCCGCGGCAATGCTGCCGCTGGTCGGCGATCTGGCGGATGAACGCGACTGGAGCGTTTTCACACACGAAATCCAAGGGCGAGGGCTGAAACCAATGCTGCTGGCGTATACCTTGAGCGAGACCGATGCACCGACGCTGCTGTCCGATTTGAGCCAGGCCGAGTGGGATCGAGTTGTCTCGCGCAACCTGCGGGGCGCCTACTTGGCATGCAAGTATTTGTTCCCGTTGCTCGATCGGCCAGGGGCCGTGGTGTTGCTCGCGTCGGTACTGGCGGGTTGGAATGCTCGTGCAGATACGGCGGCTTTAAGCGCAAGTAGTGGCGGGCTGCTGGCGCTGGCGCGCTCGCTGGCGCTGTCTGGCGCGCCGCGCGGCGTGCGGGTCAACACAGTATGTTGCGACACGCCGCTGCCGCCAGTTTGGGCTGGCAATGACGCCGTGCGCCGCCGCGCGCTTGGGCGCATTCCATTAGGTCGTGCGACCAGCCCGGACGATCTGGTGGATGCGATTATGTTTCTGCTTTCCGACGACGCCAGCTATCTGACCGGCAGCGAGCTCGTGGTCGATGGCGGGCAGACATTACAAAGCTGGAGTAACGCCTTGGATGTGCCATATTCGGAATTATAAGGTAGGGCCGCGGTACTGTTAATTATCGATCGGCAATCTGATCGTTCGCGACAGGGCGTGATCAAGTAGATCGGCGGCACGCTGGCTAGTCGCCTGGTTGAGCTCCGGCATTCCTTCATGGCCGACCATGAGCGCAGCGGCGACCGTCCCGTAGCAACCAGCGATCCGTGCGTCGTGTGTGTCGTACCAGCCGACGCACCAGCCGCCGCCGTAGGCATTGCCCGCGCCGGTTGGATCGACAGCATGCACGGGCAGCGCAGGAATGTGCCACGCTTGCTGATGTTCGCTATCCCAGACGTATGAGCCATGGACACCGCGGCGGATCGCAACCGCCTGCGGCCCAAGTGCCGCCCAGAAGCGCAGTACGTCGGCAGGCTCGCTCGCGCCTGCTAGTGCACTGGCAGCCGGCCAGTCAGGTGTCGCGAGGTCGGCCCGGCGGGCGAGGTTCAGTAGCCCTGCGGGATCTGGGCAGCTGTGGCTGGCGAAGATTGGCTCAAGCGAGAATAGCGCGCCGCGTTCGCGCAGCTCTAGCGCGTTGCCAACCATTGGTTCGTCGGCGAATTCGGTAACCATATGGATGCCGGCGGCCTGCCAATGTTGCTCCGAGAGGGCGAGCGGCCGGCCCAGCAGTCGAAACCAGTCGTCGCGACTCGTCACGATACCATGATCGTACATGTGCTCGTGCTGGTCGTACTCAATCATGCCGCGCGGCGTTGGCAGATCGGCGTAACGCGCCCAACCATCCAGATCCAGGTCGAGCTGGCGCAGCGTCTGCTCGTGAGCCGGATCGAGATCGGTTCCGGAGCGAGTCAATAACGCGACCGGGTCGTGCCAGAGCCGCATGCCAAAAGCTGCCTGCGGTCCACCGCCGCCCAGCGCGCTGCGGTGCAGCTTGCCCGAACGTAGCCAAATGTTGTCGATGATGATTTTGCCGTACACGAGCAACAGTTGCTGCATAATCGGTTTCGCTCCAGCTTGTTATGATCGAATCAGCATATTCGTTTCTTCAGGCAATCCGATGCGGGTGCAATCACAGGCCAATTATAGCAGCTTTGTTCTTGTGCACGTAGGCTAGTCTTTAGCGCTAGGAGGCGATATGCCGCCGATCTTGGAGAAGGCGAAAAGCTGGGAGATATATCGTGATGAGCTTGAACGGCAGGGTGGCGCGCTCCAGCGCCGGCTGCCGGCAATTGCTGAACAGGCCGAACTGATCGCTGAGCGGTTGGACCTTAGCCCGCGACCGTTGCTGTACTTGACCGGATCGGGCGACTCGTACATCGCGGCGGTTTCGTGCCAGCATACCTATCGCGAGCTGGCCGGGCTGACAACCTGGGCCGTGGAAGCGTTCGATGTCGCGCCATACCACGCACCGCTGCTGAGCGCCAACACGCTGGTGATCAGCACTTCGATCTCCGGCCGCACCAAAACTGCGACCGCGTCGCTGGAGGCCGCCCGAGCGCGCGGTGCGCCGACACTGCTGATTACCAACACCGCCGGCAGCCCGGCCACTGCTCTGGCAGATCATGTGATCGTGCTCGACGTTCCGTCGATCGACACCAGCGGGTTCATTCCTAGTACGATGAGCTATATGGCCGGCATGGTCGCGCAGCACTGCTTGGCCCTGGCGCTCGCCCTGCGGTTAGGTACGCTCGGCGGATCACAGGCCGCGCACTTCCGTGCCGAGCTGGAGCACACACTGGCGAGTATCGACCCGGTGCTGAACGCGCATGATCAGCCGGTGCGAAACTTCGCGGTGCGCCTGGCGGGGCGGACACCGTTTCTGATCGGCGGCGGCGCCGGATATGGCACGGCGCTGTTCGGCGAGGCTAAGGTGATCGAGTCGGCGATGATCCCGATCAACGTTCAGCACGTCGAAGAGTGGGCGCACATTCGGCGCTTCCTGACCGGTTTACACTCGCCCTCGATCTTTCTGGCGACGCCCGGACGCAGCTACGCGCGCATGCTCGAAATCATGCGCGACGCGCGCGCCCAGGATACTGAGATTATCGCCATCGCGGAGGCCAGCGACGCCGCGGTGGCGGCGCTCGCGCACGAGATCTGGCCAGTGCCTAAGTTGGCGTTTGAGACGCTCCATCCGTTAACTTGCGCGATTCCAATGGAACTGCTGGCCTACTGGTGTATGGTTCAGCGCAATGTGCGGCCGTTCTATGCCGACATTCGCCCGATCCAGACCGGGCTGACGTTGCCGCCGCACTAAAAGGAGCTGTCATGAGTGTTCTGGACAAAGCTGATCGTACTCTGGGCCGGCTTCAGTATCACCTGCGGGTCAAGCCGGGCGATGTTGGCAAGTATGTCTTGCTCCCTGGTGACCCTGACCGTGTGCTGCGGATCGCCAAGTATCTCGACGACGCGCGCGAGATAACATTTCACCGCGAGTATCGCACCTGCACCGGCACATACAAGGGCATCCCGGTCAGCGCGACCTCGACTGGGATCGGCTGCCCTTCGGCGGCGATCGCCGTCGAGGAACTGGCGAATGTCGGCGCGACCCATTTTATTCGGGTTGGCAGTACCGGGGCGCTTCAGCCGGGGATCAAGATCGGCGATCTGGTAATCTCAACCGGCTCGATGCGCAACGAGGGTACCTCGCGATTCTACGCGCCGGAAGGCTTCCCGGCCGTGCCGGACCATTTTCTGACCCACGCGCTGATCGAGTCCGCTCGCGCGCTCAAGGACCACCATGGCTACGGGCTGCACGTCGGCTTGAACTCCTCGGACGATGCCTTCTATGGCGAGACGCCCGAGTTCATCACTATGCTGCACAAGAACCTGCTACTGAATGTCGAGATGGAGAGCTCGGCGATCTATATCGTGGCGCATCGTCGCGGGCTGAAGGCCGCGATGGTCTGCGCTGTGTCGGGCAACCTCATCACCGGCGACGTGGTCTACGAGGAAGAGAATACCGGCCTGGTGCAGGGCTGGGAAGATGCGATCGAGGTCACGCTGGAGGGCATCTTCCGCTACGAAAGCGGCGGCTACGAGCACTTTCTGACGAGATAGCGCGGTACCTTCCGTTTTTCTGTTCTTTATTTTGACGCTCTACAAACGACAAAACAAAGAACGAAAGAACAGCACCTTGCTAGCGCAGGCCAAACAGCGTCGGAAGTGGCAAATGCATAAATGCTACGGCATTAGGAGTGGGACTATGACACGCACTCCATTAGTTGAATCAGCGCGCGGCGACCGCCCGCTCGATCTCGTGATTCGCGGTGGCAATCTGCTCAACGTCTACACTGGCGAGGTGTATCTTGCCGATATCGGTATTTTCGGCGACCGAATCGCGGTAGTTGATCAAAACTGTCGCTTTGGCTTGGCCGGCACCGCCGAGATCGATGCGCGTAGCCTGATCGCCATCCCAGGTTTCATCGACACCCACGTCCATATTGAGTCGACCATGATCACGCCGCCGAACTTTGCGCGCGGGGTACTGCCGTTTGGCACCACCACGGTCGTGATCGACCCGCACGAGATCGCCAATGTCAGCGGGTGGGCCGGGGTTGAGTATATGTTGCAGGCCAGCGAGGGGCTGCCGCTGCGAGTCTATGTCACCATCCCATCGAGTGTCCCGGCTGTACCGGGGTTGGAGACGGCCGGCGCAGCCTTCGACGCGGACGATATCGTGACGATGCTGGCGTGGCCGCGGGTGGTCGGCGTGGCTGAGTTGATGGACTATCCGGGAATCGTGCGCCAGGAAGCGCGCATGGCCGCGATCGCCGAGGCCGGGCTGGCCTTGGGAAAGCCGCTGGAAGGCCATGCGCCGCTGCTAAGCGGCCGTGAGCTAGCAGCTTATCTGGCTGCCGGCGTCGACTCGGATCACGAGTCGCGCGATTGGAGCGAGATCGTCGAGAAGCTGCGCGCCGGTATGTGGATCTACTGCCGGGAAAATACGTTCCGGCATATGGCCAGCGATCTGGCCAGGGCGCTACGCGAGATTCCCTACCCCTGGAATGTCGCGGTCTGTACCGATGATATCGACCCGGCCGATCTGCTCGAGCGCGGCCATATGGATCGCGGCGTGCGCGTGTTGATCCAGAACGGTGTGGATCCAGCGCTGGCAATTCGCTTCGCGACGCTGAACGGCGCAGCGCGCTATGGCCTGCGCGACCTCGGCGCGATTGCGCCGGGCAAACTTGCCGATATCGTACTGGTTGAGTCGCTGCGCGACGTGCGTGCGAAAGTCGTGCTGGCCGGCGGGCGGGTTGTCGCGCGCGACGGCGCCATGGTCGCCGACATTGCCGACCCAGTTGCGCCGCCGCTCGATAATAGCGTGCACACCCAGCCGCTTACGGCGGCAAGCTTCCGACTGAAACGCTCAGGCGCTGAAGGCGATGTGCGTGTGGCCATCCTCGAGATCGACGCAAACCGGACGACCAGATTGACCGAGGCGTCGCTGCCGTTTGCCGGCGGCGTGTGCCAGCTTCCACTCCCCGAGGACCTCACATTGCTCAGCGTGGTGCCGCGGCACGGGCAAACACACTCGCCCTCGCTGGTGGTGCTGCGGGGCCTTGGCCTGCGCGATGGCGCACTGGCGACCACGATCGCGCACGATAGTCATAACCTGATCGTGGCCGGCCGCACGCCGGAAGACATGGCCGCCGCCGCGCAGGTGGTCGCCAACATCGGCGGCGGCGCGGCACTGCTGGCCGGCGGCCAGGTGCTGGCGACACTACGCCTGCCGGTTGCCGGCTTGATGTCGGCCGAACCGATCGAGATAGTTGCGGCCGAGGTACGCGCGTTCAATGAGCGTGCGCGCGAGCTTGGGCTGGGCGGCGCCTCGCCGGTCTTGGCAATCTCCAGCCTGGCCCTGCCGGTCGCGCCATTCTTCCGCATGACCGACCTGGGCCTGGTCGATACGCTCAAGCAAAAATTTGTTGAACTGTAGCGCGTAGTGCATAGTGCGTAATACGGGACTTTACGCACTATACAACGGAGGAAGATGATGAACGAACATGTACCTGCCGAACGCCCCTTCTCTGAACGTCGCCAGCAGGTTGAGGCGAGCCTTGCGCCGGAGAGTACCGCCGTGATTGTGGTCGATATGATCAACGAATTTCTCGAAGATGGCGGCCTGATGGTGCTCGCCAGCGGGCGGGCGTTGTACCAGCCGATCCAGCAGCTAGTCGACGCGGCGCACGCGGCTGGCGCGAAAGTGGTCTGGCTGCGCGACGAGCACGACGATCTGTCTGACCCCGAGTTCCGCAAGCGGATCGTCCACTGTCTCAAAGGCACCTGGGGCACTCAGATCGTCGATGCACTCAAGCCGGGGCCGAACGATATCATTCTGCCCAAACCGACCTACAACGGCTTCTTCCGCACCCCGCTCCATGAGACGCTTCAGCGCCTGGGTGTCACGACCGTCATTATAACCGGCGTCGTCACGAATATCTGCGTGCGCTCGACCTGCCACGACGCGTTCTTCCTCGGCTACAACGTGCTGGTTCCCGAGCAGTGTGTCGCGGCCACCAGCGAGCGCGAGCAGGCGTCCAGTCTGTATGACATCGATACGCACTACGGCAGCGTCACCAGCCTCGTGCGGGTGCTGAATCTGCTCGAGCAGGAAGAGGTCACGCGATGAACGACCTGGTGATCGGCAATATCGGGCAGATTGTCTCCGGCGATGTTGAGCAGCCGCTGCTGCCGGGCGACACGGTGGTGGTGCGCGACGGCAAGATCGCGGCGATCGGGCAGGCCGGCGCACTGGATACCCAAGCGATCGAGCATACCATCGATGCGGGCGGCTGCCAGCTCTGGCCCGGGCTGATCGACTCGCACACCCACCCGGTGGTGGGCGATTACACGCCGCGCCAGCAGACGCTTGGTTTCATCGAGAGCGGGCTGCATGGCGGCGTGACCCGAATCATCTCGGCGGGCGAGGTGCACTTGCCGGGCCGGCCAAAGGACGCCGCCGGGACCAAGGCGCTAGCGATTCTGGGCGCAAAAGCTTCGGCGGCGTTCCGGCCCGGTGGTGTCAAGGTGCTGGCCGGTTCGCTGATTCTTGAGCATGGTCTGACGGCGACCGACTTCGAAGAATTGGCGCGCGAAGGGGTGCGGGTGGTTGGCGAGGTCGGTCTCTCTGGCATCTACAAGCCCGAGGATGCTCGGCCGATGGTCGAGTGGGCCCACGGCTGCGGCATGACGGTGATGATGCACATTGGCGGCGCGTCGATCCCTGGCAGCAATGTGCTGGGCGCGCGCGAGGCGCTGGCGATCGGGCCCGACATCGCCTCGCACACCAATGGTGGCCCGACCGCCGCCCCGCTGGCCGACATCGAACGCTTGATCGTCGAGTCGCAGATGATGATCGAGGTGGTGCAGGCCGGGAACACGAAGCGCGCCGGCGAGATCGCGAAGCTGATCGCGCGCCACGGCGCGCTGCACCGCATGATGATCGGCACCGATACGCCTTCCGGCACCGGGGTTATCCCACTCGGCGTGCTGCGCACCATGGCCTGGGTCGCCTCGCTTGGCGAGGTTGCGCCCGAGCTCACCGTAGCCATGGCCAGTGGCAACACCGCGCGGATCTACAAGCTGGCGGAAGGAGTGCTGAAAATCGGCAACGCCGCCGACTTGCTGCTCGTCGACGCGCCGATCGGCTCGGAGGCCGGCGACGCGTTGGCGGCGCTGGCGATCGGAGATACACCGGCGGTTGCGGCGGCGATCATCGACGGCGTGGTGCGCGTCTATGGCAGCCGCAATACGCCGGGCGCTAACCGCACGGTTCGGATTCCCTGGATGACAGCCGGCGGCCATTAGTGTGATGTAGTTCTTTTAAGGAGACAGCAATGGCACAGAAACTCATTCTCGACGTCGACACCGGCACCGACGACGCGGTCGCGCTGATGACGGCCGCGCTCTCGCCCGACCTCGATCTCGTCGGCGCGACGACGGTGAACGGCAACACACTCGTGCAGAACTGCACCGAGAATACGCTGCGGGTCTTCGACTATATCGGCAAGAGTGAGATCCCGGTCTTCGAAGGCATGCAGCTGCCACTGGTGCGGCCCAATATCGAGCAGGCGATCCCGGCCACGGGCATCCATGGCGACTTTCTCGATCTGCCGCTGGCGCGCACAAAAAAGCAGGCCCAGCACGCGGTCGACTGGCTGATCGAGACGTATATGAAATCGGATGGCGATATCATCCTAGTGCCTGTCGGCCCACTGACAAATATTGCCGCGGCTATCCGCAAAGAGCCGCGCATTCTGGAGAAGATCCCCGAGTTGGTCATCATGGGCGGCGCCCACGACCATGGTAACTCAACCCCGTCGGCCGAATTCAATATCTGGCGCGACCCTGAGGCGGCCAGGATCGTCGTCAATTGCGGCCGGCCGATCCGCATGATCGCGCTGGACGCGACCCACCGTGCGCTGGTTTCGCGAGAAGATTGTGTTCGGCTGCGCGAGATCGGCACTCCGGCGGCGATTGCCACCGCGCTCTGTACCGAGCGACGGATCGCCGGGTACGATCAAAGCCAGCCGATGCACCGGCTGGGCGCCGCGCCAGTGCACGACGCGCTGGCGGTCTGCGCGATCATCGACCCTTCGGTTGTGACGACGCAGTTCATCAATGTCGACGTTGAGACCAGGGGCGAGCTGACCGATGGCCGAACCGTTTGTGACTTCCGGCACCGCAGCAAGGGCGCGCCAAATGTGCACTTCGCAACCGACGCCGACGAGCCCAAGTTCGTAAGCATGCTGATGGAGATTCTTGGACGTACAGCGTAGGATTGCGAATTGCAAAAATCGCAAAATGAGGAGCGCTCCTCATGGTACGGGAGTTACGCGGTCAGGTTCGAAAAACAAATTTGCCATCGGCAGAGCGGTAGGTTATCTTCTAATTCTTTTCGTTTTTGCGCTCTACGAGCGCAAAAACGAAAAGAATATAAATTGTGGAGATACTTGTGACCAAGAAGATCATTATCGATACCGATTGTGGAATCGACGACGCGATTGCTATTCTGATGGCACTGGCCGATCCGGCGATCGAAGTCATCGGCATAACCTGCGTCAGCGGCAATGTCGCGCTCGACCTGGTGATGCGCAACGTGGCAGTCGTTCTGGACGCGGCCGGCGCGGGTTCGGTGCCAATCTTTCGCGGCGCGGATCGCCCGCTGCTCGGCGCCGCGGTCCATGCGAGCAGCGTCCACGGCCAGGATGGCCTGGGCGACACCGGCTTCCCGGCCTCAGCGCGCCGCGTCGAGCCGGAACCGGCGGCGCTCGTGCTGGCGCGCCTCGCGCGGGATAACCCCGGCGCAACATTAATCCCGCTTGGCCCGCTGACCAATGTAGCGCTTGCGCTGGCGATCGAGCCCGAACTGCCGCGCCTGCTTGGAGAGACGGTGCTGATGGGTGGCGCGGTGCAGGCCACCGGTAACGCGACGCCGGTCGCCGAGTTCAATATTTTTGCCGACGCGGAAGCGGCCGCGATGGTTTTCGAGCGCGGACTAAACCCAACCGTGCTGACTTGGGAGGCCACGCTGGAGACGCCGGTCGTCTGGGCGGAGTGGGACCGTCTGCTGGCCGCGGGGCCGATCGGCTCCCAGTTCGTCGCGCCCATAACTGCCGCGCTGTCTGATCGGGCGCACGAACGCCAGCGGCCTGGGATTCTCATGCCCGACCCGCTGGCGATGGCGGCGCTGCTAGACAAGGATTGTGCCACGATCTACAGCGCGACCGTCGACGTCGACACCAGCCACGGCATTGCCCGTGGTTTGACGGCGCTGGATCGGTCGGGGATCACCGGCCGGCCGCACAACGCCCGAATCGTGTCCACGGTCGACCGAGCGCGCTTTGGGCAGTTGCTTGAGCGTGCCTTTCGGATGGAATGCTGGCTCGGATCATAAAAGCTAAGGAACTGATTGTGACACTATACGATCATATCCTCGGCGGCCTATACGGCCAGGCGCTGGGCGATGCCTGGTGTATGCCGGCGCTGCTCACACCCAATCAAACCTGGGAGCGCTATGGCGGCTGGCTCGGCCGTTTCTATCCTGGCGCAGACGATCACCCCGTCCACGCTGGCCTGCCGCCTGGCCGGATCACCGACGACACCGAGCAAGCCTTCACCTTGGCCGAGGCCATGCTTGAGGACGGCGGCGTGACCATCGAGGGTGCGGTGCGAGCACTACTGCGCTGGTACGATCAGGTCGGCGGTGAAAGTTGCCCGTATATCGGCCCGAGCACTCGCCGCGCGGTATCGCAGCTCAGAAGCGGCGCCGATCCGCGCGTCAGCGGGCTGCATGGCGACACCAACGGCGCGGCGATGCGCGTCAGCGTGGTCGGCCTGATCCACCCAGGCGACTTAGCCGGTGCAGTGCGCGACGCCGCGCTGCAAGCTACGCCAACACATAACACCGACGTGGCGATGTCTGGCGCAGCGGCGGTTGCCGGCGCGGTCGCCACCGCAATGCGGCCGGGTGTGGCGCTCGACGAGGTTTTGCGCGCCGGCGTCGAGGCGGCCGAGCTTGGGCGGCGACTCGGTCCGATCTATATGGGCGCCTCGGTCGCCCGCCGGATCGAATTGGCGATCGAGATTGCGCACCGGCCGGATGAGCCGCGCGTTCGCATTCAGGAGCTCTACGATATCGTGGGGAGCACGCTGGCGATCAGCGAGTCGGTGCCGGCGGCGTTCGGCGTGTTGGCCATGGCCGGCGGCGACCCGCTGCAAACGGCGATCTACGCGGCCGCGCTCGCGGGCGACGCCGATACCGTCGGCGCCATGGCCTGCGCGATCGCCGGTGCATGGCGCGGGATTGACGCGTTCCCCGCCGATGTGCTGGCAACCCTACGATCGGCAAACTCCGAGCTTGATTTCGAAGCAACCGCTCGGCGGCTGACTGATCTGGCGGAGCGGGCGCATAACTCATTATCAGACCATTAGATCTTAACTACGAAGATACGGAGACACCAAGATTCAGGAAGGTTTCGCAATTTGCAATCAGCCACGCCTATGCCATTCACAATCGTAACACTCGGCGACCTGGTGGCCGATATCACCGCGGCGCTGCCGTCGCTGCCCCTGGAGCCTGGACACTACCAGCAAGCGCATTTCGTGCGCCTGGAGCCCGGTGGCGCAGGAAACTTTCTGATCGCCGGCGCGCGGCTGGGGATGCGTATGGTCTCGGTCGGGGCACTCGGCGATGACGCATTCGGCCGAGATGTCGCCGCCACCCTGGCCGCCGAAGGGGTCGACATGGCCCTGGTCGACCATCCGGTCGGAACGACCACGACCGCGGTGCTGGTGCTGAACGACGATCACGGCCGCACGGTGATGACCGGCGCCTATGGCGAAGGCGCGGTGCTGACATTCCGGCCGGAGTGGGAGCTGGCCATGCGCAATTCCGACGCCGTGTTTGCCTTTGGCTATTCGCTTCGCGAGCTCCGAATTCAAAACGCAGTGCTCGAATCTCTCGAATGTGGGCGGGCCATTGGTCGCCCGGTGTTCTTCGACCCGGGGCCGGAGTTTTATCTGCTCGACAAGCCGGCGCGGTCGCGCGCGCTGGCCACCGCCGATATCGTGCTGCTGACCGAAGAGGAGTTGGCGATGACCGGCTCGGGTGGTGCGGCTGAACTGCTGCGCCAAAGCAGAGTGGTGGTCGTCAAGCGCGGCGCGGCCGGCTGCCAGGTCTGGACGCACGAGGGACTACTCGACGTGCCCGGCTTCCCAGTCGTGGCGCGCGACGTGGCTGGCGCGGGCGATTGCTTTGCGGCGGCGTTTGTCCACGGCTACGTGAGCGGGTGGAGCCTCGAACGAGCTGCTATCTTCGCCAACGCCACCGGCGCGGCCAAGGTTCAGAAGCGTGGCACCGGCCGCCAAGTCCCGACCGCCGATGAAGTGCGAATGATGCTGGCAACCTACCAGCCTGATTTTATATTCTAGTATCGCATGAGTCATTGTCAGGACTTATGCGGTCGCCCTTCAACGTCGTTCGTAGCTGCCCTTCGACCCTTCGACAAGCTCAGGGCAGGCAGGCTCAGGATAGACGGTAGCATGGTACTTTCCGGTTATGTGGTTTCTCATTTTTGCCCTCGCAGAGCGCAAAAATGAGAAACGATTAAAAATGAAGTACCGCTCTGCCGAAGGCTAAAATGGCATTTTGAACGCGACTGGGTAAGTCGTGTCGTTGAGAAAAGGAAAACCATAATGGCAAGTTCATCCGAACAATTAATTCTCGACATCGAAGATATGAAGGTCAAAGGGGCATATCTGATCACGCGAGTATCGTTGGAGGCGCTGGCGCTGCGGGCTCAGGAGCTTGTCGCGAAAGCCGAGCCGACCTTGCCGGCGTTGCGGGTGGCCTCCGAGCGGCTCAAGGTCGCCCAGCCCTCGATGGCGAGCGTCGCCAACGCCTGCGACTATGTGCTGCGCTCGCTTCCCGAAGATGATTCCGCACAGTTAGTTCGGCAACTCGCCGAACGTGGCCAGGAGTTTCTCGCCGCATTCGACCGCGCGCAGGAGCAGGTGGTCGAGGTTGGCGCGCGCTGTGTGCGCGCGGGCGACGTGATCTTCATCCATAGTTACACCGGCACGCTGCTAGGAGTTTTCCGCCGCGCCCGCGAGCAAGGCAAACAATTCAGTGTGATCGCCACCGAGTCGCGGCCATATTGCGAAGGCCGCGTAATGGTGGCCGAGCTGCTGAAGCTAGGCATCCCATGTACAATCGTCACTGACGCATCAATTGGCAGCTTGATTGGGCGAGCGAACAAAAGCATGGTCGGCAGCGACTCGATTCTGTCGAACGGCAGCGTGGTCAATAAAATGGGTACCTACTTGCTGGCGCTGGCATGCCAGGCCGCGCGCGTGCCGCTCTACGCGGCCGGCAGCGTCTTCAAGCTCAGCATTGCCTCGGTGCAGGGCGACGAAGTTACCATGTTACAGCGACTGGACGACGGCGCGATCGCGCCGAAGGACGTGCCGTCTGATGCGCCGCTGCGAGTTGAGAACACGATCTTCGATATCACGCCAGCACACCTGGTCGAGGCGCTAATCACCGACCATGGCCTGTTGCCGCCCGCCGCAATTGCCAGCTTCCGCGACCATCCCATGCTGCGGCCCGCTGCGTAGATCGATGGCCTGCCAGAGGAACACATGACGCTGAAGCTTGTAACCATGGGCGATCTGGTTGCCGATTTGATCGTCCCAATCACACAACTGCCACTACGGCACCAGGCGCATCAGATCGCGCAACTATTATTAGAACACGGACACACCTTTTTCGAAAGTCTGCAATGAACATGCGAAGATTTATTGACCGCACGGTATTCATCACCGGCGCGAGCGGCAGCCTTGGTCGCGCGGCGGCGGCCCGCTTTGGCGCCGAGGGCGCCCGCCTGGCGCTGCTCGACCGTGATAGCGCGCGAGTGGAGGCCCTGGCGCACGAGCTCGAGGCGCAAGGCTACCCGGCGCTGGCGCTCGCCGCCGATGTCGCCGACGAACAGGCGCTAGCGGCGGCATTCGCCCAGGCCGAGGCCCACTTTGGGCGGCTGGACGTGCTGTTCAACAACGCCGGGATCGGCGGCATGGATCTGCGCGTGGCTGAGATGCCGGTTGATCGCTGGGACGAGATGCTGGCGATCAATCTGCGCGGCGTGTTTCTTGGCTGTAAGTATGGTATCCCCGCGCTCATGCGCGCTGGCGGCGGCGCGATCGTCAACATGGGCTCGTCCACCGGACGGCACGACACACTGCCGGGCAGCGCGGCTTACATGGCAAGCAAAGCTGGCGTCGAAGCGCTGACGAAATCGGTGGCGCTGCAGGTGGCCCGCTATGGTATTCGGGTCAACGCGATTTGCCCCGGCATCATCGAGACGCCGCTCAGCTTGGGACAAAAGGATGGAAGCGAGGCCGCGAGCTTCTTCGCCCGCTTCGCCGCGCGTATCCCGCTTGGGCGGGTCGGCCAGCCGGCCGATGTCGCCGCGGCGGTGGCGTTCCTCGCGTCGGATCAGGCACGCCAGATCACCGGCGCCGCGCTGCTAATCGACGGCGGGCAGACGCTCCGGCGCTGGATCAGCGCGCCGGATTTGAGCGCGCCATGATCGCGCTCGATCAATTGATCATAGCGATGCCGAAAGCCGAACTGCACGTCCATCTTGAAGGCTCGATCCGGCCGGAAACACTGCTGGAGTTGGCGCGGCGCAATCGGGTGCCGCTCCGAGTTTCGACGCTCGAGGAATTGCGCGCCTGGTACCGCTTCCGCGACTTCGATCATTTTCTCGAGATCTACGGCCTCATGTCCAGTAGCATCCGTTCGACCGAGGACATTGAGTTTGTCGCGCGCGAGTTTCTCGCCGGCCAGGCCGCGCAGGGCATCCGCTACACCGAACTGACCTACACCCCGTATACCCACTACCGCTCCAAAGGCTTAGGCTTCCGCGAGCAACTCGCCGCGCTCAATCGCGCGCGCGACTGGGCCGAAGCCAAGCTGGGCGTCAGCATGCGGTTCGTGCTCGACTTCGCCCGCAAGGCTTCGGTGGAACAGGCCCTAACGGTGGCCGATTGGGCGATCGGGGCCATGGGCGATGGCGTGGTGGCATTGGGACTCGGCGGCGTGGAGGCTGGTTATTCCGTCGAAAAATTCAAAGCTGTGTTCGAGCGCGTTCGCACCGCCGGCCTGGCCCGCACGCCGCACGCTGGCGAGACGGTTGGGCCGGAGAGCATTTGGAGCGTGGTGCGCGCGCTGGACGCCACGCGTATCGGCCACGGTGTGCGCTGCTTGGAGGATCCCGCGCTGGTCGAGCAATTACGCGCGCGCCAGATTCCGCTGGAAGTCTGCCCGAGCAGCAACGTTTGCCTGGGCGTCGCGCCGAGCCTGGCCGCGCACCCGCTGCCGCAGCTGCTCGACGCCGGGCTGTTTGTGACGATCAACTCCGACGATCCACCTATGTTCAACACCACGCTCACCGGCGAATATCTAGCATTGGCTCGAGCATTCAACCTCGATCACGACGTCATCGAGCGACTCGCGTTCAACGCCCTGCGCGCAGCACTGCTGCTACCTGACGAAAAGGCGCGCTTGGAAGCAGATTTCACTGCGGCATTCGCACAGCTGCGCGCCACGCTGGTCGTATAAACAGATCAGTTGGTGCGCGGCGATGTCGCTCCTCCACACGAAGCAGCAGCCGATGGCGGATCAGTGCCGGATACAAACGATCGATCATGGGAGCAAACAGGCACTCGTGGTGCGCATACATGAGTCGGCGCTTATCAAGCGCATCGCCGCTGCCGCTGCCGATCTTGAAGACCGTGCTATCATAGCGCCAGATGTTTCTACTATTGGATGCATGTGTCCAATAGTAGAAACATATATCTCGTAGTAGAAATACCCGATTCCGTATACTTCATGTTGGGCGG
>WNGB01000361.1_pt1 | contig 69303 bp, 54 predicted proteins | sample 5400681 | NCBI WGS metagenome assembly WNGB01 (sample SAMN13153367, study PRJNA577476) | soil metagenome | isolation source: 115 cm soil or saprolite under grassland replicate 2 | place: USA:California | collected 2016-06-15 | reverse complement strand
GCGCCCGGCACAACAACTACCGCGTCAAGAAACCCGGCGAACCCGCCAGCACCCGCCACCATGCACCGGCCACCATCCGCATCCACACACTCCAACCCCGCGCCGCATGATCAAACTACGCTACGCGGCATTGGGTCCATGCCGAGCGTCGACAGCGCTACCTGTTCGAGCCGTTCGGCGTTGAGAAGCTGCCGCAGGGCGAAGACGAGCTGGCGAGCGTCGATCTGACGGGAGCTGAACCAAGAGATGCGCGGGTCGTCGTCATCACGGAGACGCAGAACGGCCAACTCGGCCGCTCGCTGCCACCACTGGGCCTCTGAGACGGCGATGGCGTACGGGTGGTCGGCGGGCGACCAGTCGTCCGGGTTGGTGCTCGTCATGGCGGGATTGTGACCCCTGGACCATAGGCAACGCCACCCGTTTTGCGAAATGTTCGGGGGCGGCACCAATTAGAGCACAGACATATTACAAATGTGCACTGTTAATTGAGACTACTCGTGAGTGAGTTCATTTACGGCAGTCGTACTTCGTGACTTACTGTAACCCTGATTCTTCACGCTCTTGATCCGGTCGACCGATCCGACGCCACATCGCTGATACTCGATGCCTTGGGGCATCGGGGTACGGCGGGGGCCGGCTGCAGCGCTAGCGGGCGTGGTCTTCGTGGACCTGCTGGTCGCCGGGGCAGACTGACGTACCTCATGCCGCCGCCGGCTGCCCGTCGCAGGGTGGGCACCTCGAAGCGTGTGTTGGGCAGCCGGGGCTCGGGCCCGCAGGGTGTGGATGCGGAGTCCGGATCCGTGCGGCGGTACGCCGCCCGCTCGCGATCACGTCCAGGCACGCAAGACGACCTGCCGCCGAGCAGGTGCCACGACTTTGAGACTCTCGCCAGTGACACCGGCTGAGACACAGCGCGAAGCCTGAGGTCCCGATGCTGGCAGATGACATTGGCCGCAGGATCCTACATGTAGGGTCTTATGATCTACGACATGTTCTCAGGGACCATGACATCGGGATAACACATATGTCACCGGCGTGAGAACGGCCGGCGCGTCGCGGGCGGGGATGCGTCGGCATCGACTCTGGTCGAATCTCGTCATGGTCACGCGGAAGACCGCGCCGCCGGTTGGGTCCGCGGTCGGTGACGGTGAGCGTACGGGATTCGGTCAGGGCGGCGATCGAGAACCCGCCCTTGACCCGCTCACGACCATGATCAGAAGGGTCGCGTGCCCACCTACTGCGCAACGTCCCAGGCCGAGCCTGTGCAGGGCGAACGAGTCGACTAGCCGCACCCAGCTGTTGAACGGCACCTCTACTCTCCGCGTACGCGCGTGACGACTCTGGTGGCACCTCAGGTCCTGTCCGCGGGCCCGTCCGACCAAGATCGCTCGACGTCTGCCCCGGACCGCAACTGTCCGTTCTCGGGTGGTTTAGCCCATCGCTCGACGTATTGGGCGCCATTTCAGGCAGAGCGGCGTGTTCGGGCCACGATTATCGCGGTGTAGCAGCGAGGCGTGCCGGCTGACGACGGCTCTGGCGCGGAGCTGTGGGTTCGCCCGCGGTTCTCGCAGGCCCTACGCATCTTTACCGAGCGTTCGCACCGCTACACCAATGCCCTCGCACGCTCGCGCTTCCTCGTAGTGTTCCCCGGTCTGCGCCGACAGATACTGCGCGACCCTGAAGTTCATGAGTGCCTCCTCGGCCTTCCCCTCGGTGAGGTCGAGTTCGCCAAGTCCGTTGAGGGCTGATGCCTCCACCGGACGGAAGCCGCCTGCTCGGGCGATATCTACTGCGCGCTCCAGCAGATCCCGCGCCTCATCCAGGTGCCCTGATTGTCTGCACACGACGCCCAGGTTGCTCAGGGTGTTCGCCTGTCCAAAGAGGTCGGCGACCTCATAGAAGATCTCGTACCCTCGGCGCAGGTGGCGCTCCGCCTCGTCGTAGCGTTCCTGGTGGCTAAGCAGTTTGCCAAGGTCGTCGAGCGTGCCGGCGAGGCCGTTGCGGTCGCCAACCTCGCTGAGGATATCCAGCGCGGACCGTAGATCCTGTTCCGCCTCGACGTACCGGCGCAGTTGACTCCGGATCGCCCCCATCGCATGGCGGGTGCGACCCGACCCGACCTGGTCGCCGATCTGGCTGTAGATGGTCGCCGCCCGGCTTAGGAGGCCGAGCGCCTCGGCTTGCCGGCCGGACCGGTGTGCGATAGCACGGCCGAGGTTATGAAGGGCGTTGCCCTCACTGCGCCGTTCCCTCACTTGCCGGCTGATGGCGAGGCTCTGTCGGAAGTTGTGTTCCGCGTCGTCGAGTCGCCCGAGCCGTTCGTAGATGAGGCCGAGCACGTTGAGCGCCGAGCCTTGCCGTGCCAGCAATCCCAACTCGCCGCTGAGCGTGACCGCACCCTCAAGGTGATCGATGGCCTCGTCGAGGCGGCCGAGCCGGAAGGTGGCCATGCCGATATTGGTCAACACGGTCGCCTCCGCCTCCCGGTCGTTGACAGCACGCGCCGCGCGCAGGGTATGTCCGTGGGCGGTCAGCGAGTCGCCGTGATGTGCGGTCGTGTCGAGGTGGCGCCAGAAGGTGCTCCCCAGTCGGATCGCGTGGTGCGGCCAGCCGGTGCTCGCGGCGTAGCCGGTGATAGTGACGAGGTTTATCCGCTCGGCGTCGAGCCACGCTGCCGCCGCATTCGTCGAGACAGGCGGGCCGAGTACCGCCCGCTGTCGGGATGCGTTGGGCCCGTTCGGCCGGGTCGAGCGTGCCCATGGCGGCACTCGTCTGCCGAATGTAGTAGTCGAGGAGCCGTTCGATGGCAGCTTGCCGGTCCGCCTCAGGCTCGTCCGCGATGGCCCGCTCCTGAGCGTAGATCCGCAGTAGGTCGTGGGTGGACACGCGGAATGCCGAATCGATCCGTACCAGGTGCGCGGCGCACAGGACGTCCGCCAGACGCTGTGTTTCGCTGGCGTCGACGTCGGCCAATGCGCTGATTGCCGGTAGACCGATGTCGTGCCCAGGGAACAAGCCGAGCAGGCGGAAGAGGCGGGCCGTGTCAGCTGGCAAATGCTGGTACGACCAGGAGAAGACAGCGCGAACCGCAGTTCGCGGATCGTCGCCCGTGTCCAGTAGCGACAGTCGGTGACGCTCATCCTCAAGATCCGCCGCGAGGATGTCGAGAGAAATGTCCGTGCGGGTGCTGGCGAACTCGGCGGCGATACGAAGCGCGAGCGGTAGCCTAGCGCACCGCAGCGCAAGCTGAGCGGCAGCGTCGGGCTCCGCATCCACTCGGGGACCAAGGACGCGTCGCAGCAGATCCAGCGCGTCCTCAATGCCGAGTACATCCAGATCGACGCGGGTAGCGCCGTCGCGGATGACCAAGCCCGCAAGCGCGTCGCGACTGGTGACCACGACAACGCACGAGCCGGTGCCGGGCAGGAGCGGACGCACCTGGTCCACCCGGCTGGCGTTGTCGAGCACGATGAGCATGCGTCGATGGGCCACCAGAGTGCGGAATCGACTCGTTCGTTCGTCCAGGTCCGAGGGAATCTGCGTGCCGTCGACGCCAAGGGCCCGCAGGAACCGTGCCAGTACTTCAGCCGGCGGTACGGGCTGCTCGACGTCATACCCATGCAGGTCGACGTAAAGCTGGCCATCGGGGAACAGGTCGGCCGCCCGGTGTGCCCAATGCACGGCCAGTGCCGTCTTGCCGACACCGGCGGTGCCGGAGACGGCCGAAATGATGACGGTTGACGCGTGTCCGGCCGCGCGGACCAGGAGGTCGTCGAGCCGACGCAGGTCTGCGACCCGACCCGTGAAGTGCTGCACGTCGGGCGGTAGTTCGTGCGGATGGGCGCTGGGCGGCGCGGCACGACGCCGGGCATCGGCCAGCATGACGAGCCGGGCGTGGTCTCGACGCCAATCTTCGAGATCAGTCGAGACCGTAAGGACAGCGCCCTTCGCGACGCTCCGGGCCAGCTTGACGAGCCGCTGAACGAGGTCGAAGGATGGTGGTTCCTTGATCTCGCCGTTGAGGATGGAGTAGATCTGCGTCTTCTTCAGCGCAACCGCTGGATCTCGGGCGAGCGTGTCAACCTTCGGGCCGCCCGCCTCGCGCCGCAGCCGCCGCAGCCGCTCGCAGAAGTCCTGCAGCTGCTTCTCGAAACAGTCCGTGTCCAGAGGCGAGCCCACCCGACCAGCCCTTGCGAACGCTGTGCCCGGAGCAAGTATTGCAGAGGCGGGAATCCGGGCCGATCACCCTAAAACCCACGGCGGGACACTCACTCTCGAAGAGCGACCGCCGTTGATCCCATTTCCTCATGTAGCGAGTTATCCCTCTCTTGCGGCTTTGACACGGCCACCCGCCGACGAAATGCGAATAGCTTCGCCGGCGGGTGGCAACGCACTTACATTGCCGGATAATAAGCGACTAGCAGGTCGCGTACGTCGTATCTCCCGACTGAACCCGGGGCACGCTGACCGATTGCGAGTACCACTTGTTTTGAGCCCAAATCCACCTGTATACCGTAACCGCTCCGACCCAGTACCATCCATTTGTGTAGATTGCGAAGTTACTCGCGGGACCCTTGCCAGGTCACGTAGGAACCGTTCTGGTTCGTGCCTTTCACGACACCGTAGTCGATACCGTTGGTGCACCAGTAGTAAAGTTGCTGACCGTTCGTGCCTGCCGACGCTTGAGGAGTGCCCACCAGGCCAACGCCGAGCGTTACGAGAGTGAGAGCCACAAGCGAGACCAGTACCTTCTTCATTCTCACGAGAACCACCTCCACATCAAGTTAGCTGCAAATTGCAGGATTGCCGGACGACTAGGATTGGCCGCGTTACTGCGGTTAACCTTCCTTCCTGTCGATGCGCGGTCTACCTGGGTATCGGCGCCTGCAACACATGGTCGTCGCCGAAGCCCGACGGCCACGGCGTTACCGGAAACCGCCGGAAAAGTCGCTACATCGGGCCCCAGCGCGAGCCGGGAAGGCCACGAGTTCGAGACTCAACTCATGTGACATCGGTTGAGACAGGACGCGAAACCCGAGGTCCCGGCGCTGCGAGAGGCAATCCGCGCCGAGATCCTGCACGGCTGCCTGATTCCAGTCGTTGCGGTGGTCGGGGGACGCCACGGATTCATCGATGGTGGTGCGAGGCGGGGCGGGCGGGACGGCCGGTGGCTGGTCCGAATACCAAGTCGGGTGCCGTACGCGGCGTCGGCCCGTCGGTGGCCACCGCGGCCCGTGGCGGGTGCTGGAACGCGAGCCTGGCCGGCGAGGCCCCCGACCCGTCCGGTTCAGTTACGGTGCCGGAGCTGCCGATGGTGGGGTTGGCCGGGCCGGCCAGGGCGTTGGGCGGGGCTGCGGTCAGGGCACGGGCCGCTGCGGTGGCGTCGGCGATGAGGCGTTCGCCGTGGTCGGCGGCGCTGTTGAGGAACTCTTCGACGAAGGCGCGTAGTCGGTCTGGCTGGTCGGTCTCCTCGGCGGGGATGGGCCGGGCGACCTTGTGATCGTCGGCGGTGAACTGGATCTCGACATGGTCGGTGCCGACGTGGTGGACGCTGATGCGCACGCCACGGTTATGCACGGCGCCGGGGCGGTTTCGGGCGGCGAGCGCTTCCCGGGCGTGGTGGGCCAGCGCCGTGCCGACGTGCGGGTCGGGGATGTGCTGGCCGTGCTCGTCGTGCCACATGCCGTGGCGGCTACGCGCGACGGCCTGACCGAGCCCGCGAAGGGCATGGCCCTCGGCGAGCATGCGGCTGATCTGGTGACGTTGGTCGCGGTGGTTGTGGTCGGCGAGCGACGGCGGCGCAGGCGGCTGGGCGGGTGCCCCGACGTCGGTGTCGTTGGGTGTGGCGCCTCCGAACGGCGTGGTTTGCGCGTGGCGGATCTGGCGGCGGATGTTGTCCCAGTCATGGCCTGTGGGGTCCAGGTCGGCGGCTTGGTCGATCAGGGTCAGCGCCGCGGCGTGGTCGCCGCGGCTGAACGCTTGCCGGGCTTGCCGGGACAGGTGGCTGGCCTGGTCGCGGGCGTACGCCTGCTCGCGCCGGTCTCGCTCGTCGAGTTCGGCGAGCGACAGCGGCGGTCGTTGCAGTACCTCGGGGTGGGTGCGCAGGTAGTAGGCGATCCAGTCCCATTCGGTTGGGGTGGCGCCGCCGGGCACGTGGGCTTCGGCGACGTAGCGGGCGGGGTTGAGCCCGCCGATCGGGTTGTGTGGTGGGGCGTAGCGGGCGGCGTGGTCTTCGACCGCCCGGGCGAGGACCTTCTGCCGGTCGGCCGGCACCGTCGCCTCCAGGCGTCTGCCGGGGTCGAAGCCGGCACGTGCGGCGAGGTAGGTGGCGAGTCCGGCCGCCGCCCGGAGTCCGGCGGCGTAGATGTCGCTGTGGGCGTAGAGCCGGAACAGTTCGACGTCTTCGAGGTTGTGGTATTCCCAGCCGGCGCTGATGGCCTGGGTGAGGTTGTGGTCGAATACGTCGCGGAAGGTGTCGGTGTCGGCGATGCGGGCGGCGGCCAGCGCGCGGGGGTCGGTGGCGGCGTCGGCGATCTGCTGCTGCAACCACTGCAGCAGGTAGCCCGGGACTCGGCGCACCGGCTCGCTTTGGTCGGCGAGCCAGGCGTCTATCGAGATGATGTCGGCCAGGCCCGGTGCAGGGTCTTCATGCTCATCGCCGTTGCGGCGGTGGGGTGCGCCTTGACCCTCGCCGACCGTGCGCGGTATGTCGCTGCCGCGACCGGGGTCGGCTGCGGTGGGGGTGTCGCGGCCCGGGTCGTCGTCTGGCACGCCCGGGTCGGGGCCGGCAGCGGGCGCCGCCGGTGCGCCCGCGGTGGGGGCGGCTTCGGTCACGGTGATGGTGGCACGGGTCAGCTGTGTCTCGCGCCGCTGCTGCCACGCCTGGTGCGCCTTCACTTTTCCGGTGACGGTAACGAGGTCACCTTCGCCGACCGCGGGTGCGGTGTTGGTGGTCCAGCTGTAGAGGTTTCCGGCGGCGTCGATCATTCGCAGGGTTAGGGAGGTGCCGTAGTCGGTGTCGCGGGAATGGATCGACATCACCCGGGCCACCTCAGCGGTGACGGTGGTGCCTTCGCGGCCCTGCCACTGCGAGGTGGCTGCGGCGGAGGCGACGGCTTGGTCCTTTTCGTGGCGCAGGTAGCCGCCGATGGCTGAGACCAGGGTGGCCAGGTTGCGCGGGTCGACGGTGTCGTCGGTGGCGAGGGCGCGCAGGGTCTGCTGGTACTCGGATCTGCCGGTCTGGTGGCGGGCCCAGTCACGGGCGGTGGCGGCCCGTCGTACGGTGCCGCGCGTCATGTTCGCCTGCACCTGGGCGCGGAGGTGGGCCGCATCGGTTCCGGCGCCGGTGAGGGCATCGCGGACAAGGTCCGCGGTGGCGACGATGCCGCGTTCGGTGGCCTCGCGGCGGGAGGTCCACCCGTACTGTCCGGCGATGACCAGGGCGACCTGGAGTACCTCGTCGGTACGGCCGATGCCCCGCCCCAGGGAGATCGGGGCGGGCTCGTGGTCGGTCGGTTCGGTCGGTGGACTCGCCAGCGGCGGCGGCGCCGCGGGGTGAGGCGCCGCCGCCGGGTCGGCGGCCGGCGGGGTGGGTTCGGCGGATGCGGCACTGTCATGGGCTCCGGCGCGCAGCAGCGCGTTGACCTCGGTGAGACGCGCTCGGGCGGTGTCGAGCTGATCCTGGTCGGCGAAAGGGGCGCCGATGCGGGCCTGGGCGCGTTCGGCTTCCTGCTGCGCGGTGACGGCCGCCTGCCGCAGCGAGCGCAGGGTGCGTTCGATGTCGTAGAGGCGGTTCTCCAGCCGGGTGACCAGGGCGACGCGCCGGCCATGTTCCATACCGGTGGCGGGCACGACCACCTCGGCTTGGGGGACGCCATCGAGGGCGAGGGTGACGAACCGCTTGGTCCGGTCGGGGGCTGTGGTGGTGGACGCGACGATGGTGAACCCACCAATGGCGCCGACCTGCCGGCCGCGCACCCCGGCGGGCAGGCCGGCGATGAGGTCGTGCAGGGCGGTGTCGGCGTCGGGTCGGGCGGTGAAGCGCCGGTCGGCCAGGGTCATGGCGAACGCGTCGCCGCGGGTGTTGACCCGCCGTGCAAGGGCCTGCTCGGCCTCAGCCGCCGCGGCGGTGTAGATGGTGTGGTCTTGGGCCTTGTTGCGCGCGGTGTGAGTGTAGGCGCGTTGGCTGGACAGGTAGTTCTTGTGTTTGCGTTCCATCTGGGCCAGCCGGGCTTCGAGCTCCTCCTTTTCCATGAGCACCGGGTTGCCGACCGCGGCGGCTTTGATCATGCCGGCGGTGATGACGAGGTCGTCGGGGTTGTCGATGACCCGTACGCCGGAGCGGCCACGCATCACCGCGTCGAGCAGGTGGGCTTTGCGCTGCACGGTCTGCCACACGTAGGCGTCCACGGACTGGCCGGTGATGTAGGTGAGGATCCGTACTTCGGGGTTCTGGTTGCCTTGACGCAGGATGCGCCCGTTGCGTTGTTCGATGTCGGCGGGCCGCCAGGGGGTATCGACGTGGTGCAGGGCGATCGCGCGGCGCTGCACGTTGGTGCCGACGCCCATCATGGTGGTGCTGCCGACCAGGACGGCGACCTGGCCGTTGTTGCAGGCGGCGAACAGTTCGCCTTTGGCCTGGTCGGTGTCGGCCTCGTGGATGAACCTCACCAGCCCGCGGGGCATGCCGCGGTCGGCGAGCTGGTCGCGCAGCTCGCGGTAGAAGGTCCATACCTCGACCTCGGCGCCGCTGTCGGTCTTGGCGGTCTTGGGCCGGCCTCTCGGCCCAGGGGTGCCCAGGTCGCAGAAGACGATCTGGAACGCGCCGCGCCAGGGGTCCTCTTGCCCGTCGGGGTCGAGGTAGACCGCGTCGCGGTGCTCGGTCCAGACCTGGTGGACGGTGTCGGCCACGACGTCGACCTTGCTGGGTTCGTCGGTGCGCCTGCCGACCAGCCGCAGGTCCAGCGCGGCCGAGCGCCCCTCGTGGCCGATCTTGAGCATGTTGTCGACGGTGCGGTCGACCGCCTTGGCGCGCACTTGGTCGGCGCGGTCGGCCAGCTCGGCCATCAACTCCAGGTGTTCGGCGGTGGGCGGCACGACGACGGTGTCGGGCAGTCGCTGGCCGTCGTCGCGTTCGACCAGCAGCGGGGTGGGCAGCCTGAGGTCTTCGGCGGTCTTGATGTCGGAGACGGCGAGGATCGGCTGCATCAGCTCGGGCACGTTGACCACGCTGGCCATGCGGGTCTTGACGGCGAGCTTGCCGACGAGGTCGACCTCCAGTGCGGTGACGTCCACGCCGAAGGTCGCCACGAACTGCTCGAAACTGTCGATGCCCTTGCTGCGCAGCCCGTCGGGGTCGAGGAACAGCTGCCAGTTGTACATCTCTGACAGGATCTTGTTGGCGAACGGGGTGGCGGTGGCGAACGTAGCGACCCGGTGTTGGTGCTCGCGCAGCCACTCGACCTTCATGTGCAGATCGGTGGCGCGCTGCGAGCCCTCGACCATGAGGTCGCGCAGGCTGGTCATCAGCATCAGGTTCTTGAACAGGTGCGCCTCGTCGACGACGACGTAGTCGAATCCGGCGTCGGTGAAGGTCATACCCTCGTCGACGGTGCCGTCCATGAGCGCCTTGACCCGTTCCTCGATCCCGGCGGCGCGCTTTTCCATCTGCTTGATCGTCTGCCCGTGCATGCCTTCGGCGCGGGCGTGCTCGACCTGCTGTTTGATCTCCTCGACGACCTTGGTCAGGTACTGCTTGCGGTAGTCGGCGGGCATCGGGATGCGTTCCAGCGCGCGGTGGGTCATCAGCACCGCGTCCCAGTCGCCGGTGGCAGCCCGGGCCACGAACGCACCCCGGTTGGCCGGGGTCATGTCCTCGGAGGTGGCGACCAGGAGCCGGGCCTGCGGGTAGCGCTGCAGGAACTCGGTGGCGAACTGGTTGATGACGTTGCTGGGCACCGCGATCAATGGCTTGGTGACGAAGCCGAGCCGGCGTAGCTCCATCACCCCGATGATCATCTCGGAGGTTTTGCCGGCTCCGACGGAGTGCACCAACCCGACGGTCCGTTCGGTGATCATCCGCTCGACGGCGGCGAGCTGGTGCGCGCGGGGTTGGAATGACAACGCCAGGCCGGGCAGGGTCAGGTAGGAGCCGTCATAGGTGCGGGGGACGTAGGAGTTGAACCGGTCGTTGTAGATGCGGGCGAGCGCCGCAGCGCGCCCAGGGTCTTCCCACACCCATTCGCCGAAGCGTTCGTCCATTTCGCGGGCCTTGTCGGCGGCGACGGCGGTGGCTTCGGTGTTGATGACGCGGGTGCGGTTGGGGCCCTCCTGGGTGATCTCAATCTTCGTTTTGCGCAGCACCGCCGCGGCGATCTCGTGGGCGGGCATCTGCGGGATACCCCACTGCCGGGTGGCGATGACGGTGTCGGGCCGGTTGGAGTAGACGAACCAGTTCGCCCCGCCGGGGTGGTCCACGACGATGCTGTCATCTTCCAGGAGTTCCTGCAGGAACTGCTGGACGTAGGTCGCGTCGACCCAGGCCCCGCCGAGCCGGGCGGTGATCTCCTCGGGCAGCAGGTCCTCGGGGATGACCTCGGTCAGGGCGGCGACGTTGACCTGGTATCGGGGGTCGTCGAGTGCGGCCTGCTGGGCGAGTTTCAGCTTGGCGCGCACGTCGCCGGACAGGTACTCCGAGGCGAGCACGACCCGGTTGGTGCCGGGTTCGTCGAAGACCAGGGTGCCCAGCGCGTCGCGGGCGGCGGCCTCGTCGGTGCCGAGCAGGTCGGCGATGTGGTCCAAACGCAGTTCGCCGTAGCGGTCCAGGCAGATCGCGATCGCGTCGGAGGCGTTGTCGGCAGCCAGCCGGGGCGCCCGCCGGCCGACGACGCGGTGGAAGAACACCTCGGCCTTAGTGGCGGTGCGTTCGACCGGGTCGAACTTCTCCAGGGCTCGCACGTAGGCGGCGAACGGGTCGCGGCGGAAGCCGCCTTGCCCGGGTCGGGTCTTCCACTCGATGGTCTTGCCGGTCTTGGCGTCGACGCGGCTGCGCCAGTCGAAGCGTTCGATGAACCCGTAGGTAGCGACGTAGCGGTCGTATTCGCGGTTGAGCCGGGCCCGCAGGTCGTCGACCTCGCGAGTGTCGTCGTTGGACGCGGCCTCGGCGGCCAGCAACGCCATCTGGGTATCGCGTAGCCGCAGCAGCGCCCGCAGCTCGGCGGCCTGCGTGGAGGGCGGCTGGTACGGCTGCGAGACACCATCAACGATGTGGGTGAACCCGCCGTCGGGGGTGAGTTCGAGCAGTCCTTCGGGCTTGCGGTCGGCCGCCGGTACCAGCGCGACCGGCCGGTCCAGGCGTGCGCGGCCGGTGCCGGGGGTGTAGGTGAGGCCGGTCGCTTTGGCGTGCAACGTGATCCGGGCGAAGGCTTCGCGCAGTTGCAGCGACGCGTCGGCCGGTCCTTCCACGATCAGCTCGTCCGGCCGGTACAGGCCCTGCCCGGTCGTCATGGTGCCCAGCACGCACTGCGGACGGTCCAGGAGGTAGCCGTTGACGTCGATGAGGTTGCCGCCCAAGGTGACCTGCCGGGTCGCGGTCCACTCGTCGGGTGCGGGTTCGCGGTCGCCCTCGCGGCGGCGCAGGACCAGCACGTCGGTGACCACGTCGGTACCGGCGGCGCGGCGGTGCGCCCCGGTGGGCAGGCGGACGGCGCCGACCAGGTCGGCCGGTTGCGCGATCTCCCTCCGGGCGCCGAGGTTGCCGGGCGCGTCCATCGTATACGCGGAGGTGATCACCGCGACCAGCCCGCCCGGGCGGGTCAGGTGCAGCGCCTTGACGATGAAGTGGTTGTGAATCGCGTGCCGGCCACGGTTGTGTCGCGGGTCGTGCAGTATCAGGTCGCCGAACGGCACGTTGCCGACGGTGAGGTCGAACGTGGCCTCCGAGGCGCGGGTGTCGGCGAACGACTCGGCCAGGATCTGCGCGTGCGGGTGCAGCAGCCGGGCGATTGCCGCCGAGGATGGTTCCAGCTCCACGCCCGTGACGTGCGCGCCAGCGGGGGCGAACGCGATGAAGTGGCCGCTGCCGCAGCCGGGTTCAAGGACCTGCCCACCGGTGAAGCCCAGCTCGCCAACGGCGTGCCAGATCTGTTGCACCAGCGCGGCGTCGGTGTAGTGCGCGTTGAACGTGGAGCGTTGCGCGGCGGCGTACTCCTCGGTGTTGAGCAGCTCGGCCAGCTCGTCGCGCGCCCACGCGTACTCCGGTCGCGCGAAGGTGGCCTGCGCCACCGCACCCCAGGACGACCACCGCCCGAGCACCTGCTGCTCGTCCGGGGTTGCCGGGCGCTGCTCGGCTTCCAGTTGCCGCAGGGCGCGCAACGCGGCGAGGTTGGCCCGGATCCGGGCGGTGGTTCCGGACGGGGCCAGGTCGGCTTGGGAGCGGGGCCGAAACGGCTGCGCGACTGGCGCCGCCTCGATAGTCGGCGCCACGGCCGGCGCCTCCACAGCCGTCGCGTCGACGGATGGCGGCGCGGCGGCTAGTGGTGGCGCTGATGCCAGCGATACCGGTGGCGGTGCGGGTGGTTCTAGTCGTCGGTCTCGCTGTCCAGCAGGATCATCTCCCGCAGGACGGTGCTCTCCGCCGTCGCCCGTGCCTCGGTCAGGCGGCCCACCTTCTGCAGGTAGGTCTCCTCCGCCGGGTCCGGGCCGGCCAGGGCCTCCGCGAGCGCTTCGATCTGCTCCGCCGCCTGGTCGCCTAGCTGGCTGAAGTACGTCTCCGGGTCGTTCAGCTGGGCGTATCGGGTCGGCAGGTGCAGCCTCCAGTGGCTGCGGGCCAGAGTCGCGTACTGGTTCACCGGACACCTCCTCCTCGATGAACTCGCCGTCGGGACCGAACAGGAACGGCAGGGCCAGTTGGCCGGGCGCCTGTGGACGTGTCCTACGTGCCAATGAAACCACGCCCCTCCCATTGCAGGCCGCGACGACGCACCGCCGCCGCCGTGCCAAAACGCCGCCACCTTGGGCGGGCCTGGGCATGCCGCAGACCGGCGATGGAACCGGCGTTCACCGGCGGTCGGCTCATCGCCGCCGCCCAACCTGCGCCGCCACATCGACGGGTACTCCGGTGGTGAGCGTGGCGACCTCGGCGACGATGCGCCGGTGCAGATCGGCGAGCTTGGCCTGCCGGTCGCTGGCCCACTGCGCCCGCTGCCCCGCGCTCGGCGCCCGGCCGCACCGCGCCGCCATCTCAGCGCCTCCGGATCCGTTCGGCGGGCAAACCCGCATACGAGGCCAGTTGCGCGATGAGGCGCCGCTGCCGGGTCAGCTGCTTCTGCTGGGCGGCAACCACGGCTGTCAGATCGTCGATCTGGTCCTGCATGGCGTCGAGGACCGCGTCGCGGTCCAGCCGTACAGGGCGGGCGTTCATCGGCTTCTCCCTCGCGGTGGTGAGGCGGTGCTGTCGGGCGGTGGCATCGGACCGGGCGGCGACGCGTCGGTGGGGCGCAGCACGGCCAGCGGCGTGAACGCCTTGCCGGTGCGGGTGTGCCGGACGGCCTCCGGTGGGTTCGACGAGTCCCGCGGGAGGCCGCGCGCCGGGACTGGCTCGTCCGGCACGGGCTGGCGGGTTCGCGCGTTGAAACGGGGGTGCGGGGCGTTGGGTGGCCGTGTGGCGGCTGCCGCGGTCAGCCATTGCTGGGCGACGGCGCGGTTGGCGTCGGCCAGGGTCGCGCGGATCCACGCCGGCAGCTCGCGGGAGCCGACGCGGGCGCGCTCGTCAGCGGGTTGCGCGGCGGCGAGCCAGGCGGTGTGGATGTCGGTAGTGGTGGTAAGCACGGTGTCCAGTGCTGCGGCCGTCAGCGCATCGGCCCAGACGCGGTCAACGGCACGTTGCCATCCGCGACGGTCGGCGTCGTCACCGACCGCATCGGTGGCCGCGGCGACGGTGCGTGCGGCGACGTCGGGCACCGTGGGGCGGGTGTCGGCCGTGGTGACCTGGTCGGCGATGGCTCGCAGCCGGGCGAGCCCACGGCGGGCGTGACCGTTCGGGTCGGCGCCCAGCGCCGCTGCGGCCGCGTCGGCGATGCGGGCGGCCACCGCGGTGCGCGCGTCGCGGCCGGCGAGCGGGTACGCGTGGTTCCACACGGTGCGTGCCACGTCGGTGATCCAGGCGCTGGCGTGCGCCGTCCATGGTGCAGCATCGGCCCACCGGGTGCCGGCCACAGCGTGGGTGGTGGAGTACCAGGAGGCCAGCACGCTGGGATGCGGGCCCGCAGCGTGGGGTGTACCGCGGGCGATCTGTGCGGCCGGATCGAGCAGCGCGGCGCGGTCGAGCCGGATGCGCACCACGTCGCCCGGCCGCGCGTAGGTGTCGGCGCGCACTTCGGCGATGGACATGTCCAACAGCCGGAACCGGCCGTTGAGGCCCCAATCCAGCCAGCCGAACGCGGCGGCCCGGTCCCGGAAGACCGGCTGCCCACGCCAGGCCCCGCGGGTGGCCTGCGACACGTCGTCGGCGACCCAGGGCGGCAGGTAGTGCGAGCTGAGCACCGCGCCGCTGTGATGCGAGATGTAAACGGTCTCGGTGGTCATCGGGGCGTCCTTCCGGGCGATGGCGGGAACGGCTCCGGTGCCGGCGCATGGGCTACCGGCGCCGGTGATGGGTCGGCGCGGCCGGGTTGCCCGGCGATGCGGGCTGATCGGCAGGCCCGGCGCTGGCAGGGGCGACGGCGGTGAGCGGACCGAACGCGTTGCCCACTCGTGGTCTGGTGGTGTGGTCCGACGACGGGGCCGGACCGGGCGCCGTCGCTGGATCCTGGGAGGCGGCGTGGGCGGCCTCGGCCCACACCTGACCGGCCTGGGGGCCAAGCCGCTGCTCCAGCCGGGCCTTGACCGGCCCCAGGGTGTGTTCGGTCCATTGCGCGGGGGTCATCCGCCCGAACCGCAGCCCCGGGTCATTGGCCGCGGTGGCGGCGATGCGGTGCACGGCGTACACCGCGCCGACGTCCTCACCGATGACTATGCCGGCCTGCCAGCCCAGCCCGACCGCGGCGAACAGTCGCCGGGCCGGTTCGGCCGGCGTGGCCGCCCGGTCCGCGGCGAGGACGTCGTCGGCCAGCAGGCCGGGCAGCGCCATGTCGCGGCGCGCCGGTGCCGTCTCGGTGGGCCGGGCGACGCGGGCCGCGATCTGCATGATCTTGGTGAGGTCACGCCCCTGCCGACGGTCCCGCTCGGCCAGGTCGACGCCGGACAAGGCGAGGGCGTCGGCCAACGCGTGCAGCTGAAGGTCGTGGTTGGGGTCGTCGGGGTCGAGGCCGACCTGGCGGGCCGCGGAGGCCAGGGCGGTGGCGCCGGCGGGGCGGGCGGCGTTGCGGTCGCGGGCTTGGCGCAGGTCGTCGGCGACCGTGGTGGCGGCTCGTTCGATACCGGTCTGCACGTTGTGCCGGTAGCCGAACTGCCAGCCGACGGTGGCTGCGGCCAGGACCTGTTGGTCGCCGGCCGGCGCGTCCTGCCAGGCGTCCACAGCCGGGTCGAGCACCCGGCCCAGGACATCGCCGCGCAGCAGGGCGCCCTCGTTGGGGTGTCCGACGATCGCTTCGCGCCAGAGCTCGGCCGTGCGGGCCTTCAGGTCCGAGTTGCTGGTGGGGGTGGTCATCGCGGCCTCCGGGACGGGTGGTGGGCCGACGGTGCCGGGGCCGCCTCGGCAGAGCGTGCGGTGTATACGGGCTGCACGACGGTCAGCGGCGCGAAGGCCCGCCCGGCCGCGAACGCGGGTGGGACCTGTGCGGGTTGGCAACCATGCCGTGCGGCGTCGGCCGCCCAGCGGGCGTCCGTGTCGACGGCTCGCAGCCAGTCGGCCGGCGTGCGGCCGTCGATGCGCACGGACGCGGACAGGTCCGGCCCGTCGCGATGGTGCAGTTGGGACAGCATTCGGGAGCTGGGCGGACCAGGTGCCGTCGCCGTGTCCTTCGTGGAAGCCGTGCTGGTAGCCGACGCGGGTGGCGGCGACCAGCCGACCGATCTCGCTGCCGTCGCCCCAGTCGCCGTACGCGGTCAGGTAGTCGTTGTTGCTGGGGCCGGGGTCGTTGACCTGTGGAGGGAGGTGGGCCAGCTCGGTGGCCGTGTCGTAGACCCGCCACAGGTAGCGCAGGGCGGCGTGACTTAGCGGCGCCCGCGCGGGTGGGGGCGCGCGGTCGGCCAGCACCGATGCGACATCGCGGTCCTCGACGTTGGCCACTGTGGTGGCGGCGTCGAGTATCCGCAGGACGTGGTCGCGCATACCCGGCGTGGGCACCAACGCTTCGGCGACGTCGCCTGCCATGGTGGTGTGGAAGATGGCGGCGCCGCGCCACGCTCTGGCGTGCTGCCATCCGTGTGAGATCAGGTACGCCTGCAACGCGTCGGTGCTGACTCTGCCGGCCTGCAAACGGTTGGCCAGGTCGCGGTGGGCGTCGCTCATGCCGGGCCGGGCGGGCTCGGCCCGGTCCAGGGCGGCGGTGGCGATGTAGCCGACGGTGACCGCGTGTCCGGCGTGGACGCCGGCCCGGTATCCGGACGGCCAAATGGCGTCGACGACGGCGTGTATCCGGCCGGCGGGCATTGGCGTGTGGCTGGGCTGTTCATCGACGCGGCGCAGGGCGGTATGGCCGTGCGTGGTCCACGCGGCGAGGGCGGTCGTGGCGAGGGCGTCGAGGTCCACGCCGGCTTCGGCGATTGACGGTGCCCGGGCGCGTAGGGCCTGCGCGATCTGGTTGCGGTCCATGGCGGTCCTCGGGTCTGATCAGGTGGTGGGGTCGTCGGGGCGGTGCCGCCGCGGAGGTGGCGGGCCGAAGGCGGTGGCGAAGACGCAGACGGTGCCCCAGGCCATCCGGGCGATGACGAGCACGCCGATCACGTCGGGCATGGTGGGCATTCCTCTGCCGCGGCGTTGGCCGTTGGCGGCGACGGGCACGGGCTCGCATGTCGTGAGGATCAGGTGGCTCATCGGTGCCGTCCGAGGTGCTGGTCGGCGTCGGGGCCCGGGACGGGCCCGGCCGCTGACGGCGGCGCTGCGTCGGCGCGGACGTCGCTGAGCGGCCGGAACGCACGTACCGCGGGCGAGGAGGTCGGCCGGGGTGCAGCGACGACGTCGAGGGTCTGCCAGGCGCGGGTCTCGTACGACCCGGCGGTGATGTAGCGGAAGACGCGGACCCCATCGGCGGTGGCGGCGCGGCCTTCCCGGCGGCGCAGGTCGTTGGCCGACAGGGGGCAGTCCAGGTGGTGGAGGGCCTGTGCGGTGGCGGGTAGGTCGGCGGGCATGCGGCGAGAGTTGGTGACCAGCACGCCGACGCGCCCCGTGCGGCAGTCGTCGAGCAGCGCGGCGCGTTCAGCCTCGCTGCCGACCTGGTGCAGGTAGCGGATCTGGTTTGCCGGCACGCCGCGGGTGACGAGCTGGTCGCGCAGCTCGTCGTAGAGGTTCCATCCGTCGGAGGTGGGCGCGCCGAGGTCGGCGTAGACGATCTGCAGCCGGACCCGGGCCCGGTCGGAGTCGGCGGCGTGCAGGCCGCTGATGCGTTCCGCGGCGGCGGCGACCTTGCCGGGGCCGGACGGGGTGCGGCCGAGCAGGCGTGGGTCGAGCGCCGCCGCACGCTGGTCGGTGAAGATCCTGAGAAGGTTGTCGTCACGCGGGTCGACCCGGTGGGCCCGCACCTGTTGGGCACGGACGGACAGTCCGGCGACGATGTCGGCGTACTCGCGGGTGGGGGTCACGACGACGCTTTGGCGGTACATCGACTCCCTCCTTCCTTGGCTGGCGATGCGGGCGTGGCTACGGTTGCCGGGGCGTCGCGGCCGTGTTGAGGTCCGGCCCGATCCACGACGGCTCGGTGACGGCGCGGACTCCGCGACGGCCGCTGCGGGTGCCGGTCGTTGTGGGGTGTCATGGTTTGAGCCCTACGGATCGCAGGAAGCCCATCGGCTCTTTCGCGTTGGCGTTGGTGGCCGGCGGGGCGTGATCGTGCGCCTCGAAGTGCAGGTGCGGCCCGCTGGAGTGGCCAGTGGAGCCAACCCAGCCGATGACCTGCCCGGCGGTCACGCGCTGTCGGGGGTGGACGGCCAGCCGCACGGCGTGGCAGTAGCGGGTGACGATCCCGCCGCCGTGGTCGATGTTGACCCGCCAGCCGCAGCCGGGCATCCACGGGCTGCCGGGGATGTCGCAGCGCGGGCTGGTGCAACCGGCGTCGGTGACGGTGCCGGCCGCGGCGGCGAGGATGGGGGTTCCGGTCGGGGCGGACATGTCTTGCCCGTAGTGGAAGCGGCCCCAGCGTGGGCCGAACGGGCTGGACAGGGTGTAGCTGCCGGCCGGCAGCGGCAGGACCCAGTCGCCGGTGCCGGCGCTGCAGTCCTGGATGATGCCCAGGCGCGTGGCGATCACGTTGACGAGGTGCTGCGCTTCGGGCTGCCACTTCTGGTATGCATCCGGAGCGGCCGACCGCTGGACTTTCTGCGCGGCCTCGGTCAAGGGAAGGCTCTGCCAGCCTGGGACTCGGAGCAGACGCTCGTAGAACTTGGTCGCCGCGTAGACCGGGTTCATGATCTGTCGGGGAGTGCCCCAGCCTTGGCTTGGGCGTTGCTGGAACAGACCCAACGAGTCGTGGTCGTTGCGTCTACCCAGATTTCCCAGGTTGTACAGCGACGACTCCTGCATCGCGGTCGCGACCGCGACGACCCACCCCCAGCGGGGGACGCCCATGCGGGCACCGACCGCGACGATGGTGGCCGCGTTGGCGACCTGGGTGGCGGTCCACGACCCCTCCGCAGCCCAGCCGCCGCCTGCGGCGGCGTCCGGCGAGCCGGAGGCGAGGGCGGGGGCGCACAGGCCGCTGGCACCGGCGGGGTCGAGCGCGGCTCCCGCGAGCACTCCCAGCCCGCACGGGGCCAGCACCAGCACGGCGGCGGCGCCGATGGCGATCTTCAGCGCCCCGTTCACGGTGCGCCCGCCGGGGGGGCGAGGGTGTAGCCGGTCACGCGCCACTGCGTGTCGAGCCGGCCGAGGGTGCAGTAGACGATGCTGGTCTGGGTCCAGCCGCGCCACCCGTCGGCGCCGATCGGCGTCGCGGCGACCCGCACCGCCCGGTAGGCGGACGCGCTGTCGTCCGGCGGCTGTTCCTCCTCGACGTATGCGGAGACGTCCGCCTGCACCCGTGCCAGGTGGGCCAGCCAGGTCTGCCACCGCCCGTCCCGGCTCGCGGTTATCAGTTGGGCGGCCAACGCGGCGTCGGTGTAGCCGGCGGCCCGGCGCGCGGCGTCGACGGGGCCGGTGTCGGTGGTGGTGTCGGCGCTGTACAGCGCGGCGGCGAACCGGCCGCACACGTCGCCTGGGTCGGTGTAGGCGTAGCCGGGCACCGTCAGCGGCGCTGACGGTGCGGCACGGGTCGCGGTCGCCGTGCCCGGGGGCGGCGTGCTCGCGTCCGGGCCGGTCGTCGAAGCGCCGGGCCCCACCGTGCAACCCGCGACGAGCAGACCCGTCGCGGCCAGCGCGGCCCATGTACGCATGCCCATGGCCGGCACCCTCGCCAACCGCCGTTGCCGTTACCGCAACCAGACGCCTGGTAACGCCAGCGACGGCGCTGCCGTCAACGGTGCCGACAACCCTGCAAGACCACTGTCGTCCCCAATCGCGCGAGACGCCGCGCATGGCTGAACGACAAGGAGACAACGGTGGTACTCAACGCTCTGCGGGTGTTGGCAGATGTGATACCGGTGGCCGCGCCGACCCCGGCGCCAGCGCCGCCGCCCGGCCTCGACGTGGCCGGAAACATGTTCATCGGTTGGATGAAGTGGATTCTGATCGTCTGTGGCGTGGGTGGTCTCACCGCCTGCGGGATCATGATGGCGGTCGGCCGGCGTAACCGGTCCGCGTTCGCCGCGGACGGCGCGGCCGGCATCCCGTGGGTGCTCGGTGGGCTGACCCTCGGCGCCATCGCGGCGGTCATCGTCGGTGCCGTGCTGCCCGGCTGAGCGGGGCCGGCCATGACCTACGATGTTATCGATGCGGCCCGCCGCACCACCCGCCGTCGGGCGGCCGTCGCCGGGCTGGTTGCGGTGGCCGTGCTCGGGGTCGTCACGGCGGTCGTCCTGTACGTCGTCAACCACCCCGGTCAGGCTCCCGCACCGTCGGCGACCGGCACCTCGCAATGGCCTGCCACCCTGGCGCCGTCTTGGGGTTCGCCACCGCCGATCTCGGCGGGACCGCTGGCGCTGTCTGCTGACCTCACGTGGACCGAGGTCGCCGGGGTGGCGCTGCCCGCCTCATCGACGGCCGGGCCCCGCGACGTACGTGACGGCCGGGCCAGGGGATTCGCCCACACGCAGGCCGGAGCGTTGCTGGCCGCCGTGCACCTGCTGGTGCGGACCACGGCACAGGTCGGTCCGAGCGTCTTCGATCCCACCATCGCCGAGCAGGTGGTCGGGCCCGACGCGGCCAGCATGCGCGACCGCGTCACCCAGATGTACGCCCAGATGCGCGACGCCGCGCAGGTGCCCTATGGGCAGCCCATCGGCCGCCTGTCCGCGGCGCTACGCGGCTTCCGCATCAACGCCCACACCCCGACTGATGCGCTCCTGACCGTGCTCACCGAGGCCACCGATACCACCGGCACGCCGCGGTTTGCGGCCACCGAGGTCCGGATGCGTTGGACCGGCGAGGACTGGGCGCTGGTCGCCCCGGCCGGCGGCACCTGGGACGCCGTGGTGCTCATCGTGACTGCGGAGCAGGCGGCCACGTTCACGCCATTCGGCCGGGGCGGGTGAGCGGTCATGTGTTCGCCGTTTGACCCGCTGTCGTGTGGCGACGCGATCAGCAAAGGCATCGGCCGGGCCTGGGACGCATTCACCGGTGCCGCGGGCGGCGTCGCCGGCCAGGTGGCACAGTCCGGGTTCGAGGCCCTGTTCGGCTGGATGGCCGACGGGCTGCAGGCGGGCGTGAAGTCCCTTGCCATCCTGCTCGCGGGCTGGATCCTCGTCCCGTCCACAGAGGTGTGCCCCGGCTCATCCAGCCGCACCGGCAACTGGGTGGCTCAGTGTGCCCACTCCGCATCCCCGGCCGCCCAACTGCGTGGCTGGACGCTGCCGCTCACCGTCCTCATCGCGGTCGCCGGGATCACCTGGCAGGGCATCACGATGGCGGTCACCCGCAAGGGCGAACCGCTGTTGCAGGCCATCCGCGGTACCTGGAACACCGCGCTGTGGGGGGCGGTCGGTATCGCCGCCACCCAGTTGGCGCTGCGGGCGGGCGACGACTACTCCTTCTGGATCCTCAAGCAGGCCATCTTCGGTGACAGCCCCAACCCGGTCGACACGATGGGCTCGAAGATCGGCGACATGGCCGCGCCCGAGGCCGGTATCGCGCTGATCGTACTGATCCTGCTCGACATCCCGATCCTGTTCGGCACGCTTCTGCAGATCCTGCTGATGATCTTCCGGGAAGGATCGGTCGTGATCCTGGCGGGCATGCTGCAGCTCGCGGCGGCCGGCACTTTCACCCGTGCCACCAGCGGCTGGTTGCAGAAGGTTCTCGCCTGGATGTTGGCGCTGGTGGCGTACAAGCCGATCGCGGCCACGGTGTACGCCACCGGATTCCTGCTCATGGGCGCGCCCGGGATGCGGAACTTCGTCATGGGCCTGGCCGTGATGGCTCTATCCATCATCGCGATGCCGGCATTGATGAAGTTCTTCAACTGGACCGTCGGAAGCGTGGGCGGCGGTAGCGGCGGGCTGGGCATGCTCGGCGCGGCAGGCGCCGCCGGCATGCACGCCGCCGCGTCGCTGCGCGGTGTGGGCGGCTACTCGGCCGCCGACCATTCGCGATACATGGAGCAGCACGGCCCGTCCGGCAACACCGGTTCGCCATCCGGATCGGGGTCAACCCCGCCCGGTCCACTCCCCGCCTCGCCATCCTCGGCAGCCCCGGCCGGCGCGCCCGGTGCGGCATCGACCTCGACGGCCGGCGCAGCGACCTCCGCCAGCGGCACGGCGGGCGCCACCAGTACCGCCGCGACCAGCACCGGCGCCACCACAGCAGCCGGCACGGCCGGCGGCGCGGGAGCGGCAGCGGGCGGAGCAACCACGGCCGCTGCCGGCGGTGCGGCCGCCACCGGGGTCGGCATCCCGGTCGCGGTCGGGATCGTCGCCGCCCAGGGTGCCGCCCAGGCCGCCAAACAGGCCGCCGGCGCGGCCGGCGATGCGATGCAGGGCGAGCGGTAGACCATGGCCGAGCCAACCCAAGTACGCACCTACGGCGGGTGGCGCCGCAGCCGCGGCATGGGGCTGATGGGACTCGGCCCAGCCCAGACCCTGCTCGTGCTGGCAGCGATCACCACGATGATCATCGCGACGACGGTCGACCTGACCGCGCTCGCGGTCGTCGCCGGGCCCTGCCTGGTCACGCTCGCGCTGGTGCTGCTGCGCTGGGACGGCGTGCCGCTGCTGCACAGCCTGCAACAGCGCGGCCGGTGGCTGGTCGGCACCACCCGCGGCCACACCTCATACAGGTCCGGGGTCATGGTCGCCGGCGAGCACGCCTGGCAGTTGCCAGGCGTGCTCGCCGCCACCACGCTGCTGGACGTCGACGACCCGTCCGGTCCCTTCGGCGTGGTCTACCACCGGCGGCTGGGCACCATAACCGCGACCCTGCGCTGCGCGGCCACCAGCACCTGGCTGGCCGACCCGGATCAGACCACCACCTGGGTGTCCAACTGGGGAGGCTGGCTGGCCAGCCTCGGCTACCTGCCCATCGTCAAGTGGGTCGCAGTGACGGTGGAGTCCGCTCCCGACCCCGGATCACGGCTGGCCGACTACGTCTCCCGCCGCATCGTGCCGCACTCCCCTGCCTCGGCGCGCCGCGTGCTGCGGCAACTCGTCGACATCTCCCCGGCTGCCGCCGCCGACGTGGAAACCCGGGTATCCATCACGTTCAACCCGGCGGCGTCACCGGCCCGGCCGCGCGACCTGACCGAAGCCCTCGACGAGATCAGCCGTACACTGCCCGGCCTGCAGGACTCCCTCGGCGGGTGCGGGCTCACCGTGCTCGGCCGGGCCACCGCCGCCCAGCTCACCGCGATCGTACGAACGGCTTTCGATCCGACGGCCCGCGGTGACGTGACCCGGCTGCTGACCGGTCGCGCCGGGATGGACCTGTCCCGGTGGCTGGACTGGGACAGCGCCGGGCCCGTGATGGCCGAGGAACACGTCGACTCCTACCGTCACGACTCCGGCACCTCGGTCAGCTGGGCGTGGCACGAGGCACCTCGCCAGCACGTGCACGCCGACGTGTTGTCCCGCCTGCTGGCTCCCGGCCCGTACCCGAAGCGGGTCAGCCTCATCTACCGGCCGCTGCCGGCCGGTGAGGCGGCCCGGGTGGTCGAGCGCGAGGTCAACGCCGCGGCGTTTCGGGCCGCGTACCACCGGGCGCAGAAGCGCGACGAGTCCGCCCGCGACCACGCCGACCGCGAACGCGCGCTACTCGCCGCCCGGGAGGAGGCCACCGGCGCCGGTGTCGGCCTGATGAGCCTGTTCGTCACCGTCACCGTGACCGACCTCGACGACCTGGGCCGGGCGGTCGCCGACATCGAGTCCCGCGCCGACGTGGCGAAGATCCGGCTGCGCCGGCTGCGCGCGTCGCAAGGCGCAGGCTTCGCCACCACCCTGCCCTGCGGGATCTGCCCACCCCAACTGGCCCGGCACTGGCCCCGGTAACGCCAGCACCCCGGCATCGACGTAGCGACCTCGGAAGGAGGGATCTCGGATGACCGCCCCGTACGTCGAGGTGAAGATCCCCGCCGCCACCTGTGACGACGACGCGCAACCGGCCGACGTGGAGGTGACCGCCAGCATCGGGGAGTTCGACGGCATCCTGCTTGCGATTGCGGTACCGGGCACCGCCTACGAGGCGGTCGAGCTCACCACCGAGGCCGCTCAACAGTTACGGTCCACCCTTGCCGACGCGATCGCACACCTGACCCAGGTCCCCGCTGACGCCTCGACCCGGGATCACGAGGCCCGAATGGTCGCTGCACCCCAGCCAAGCCAGGATCGGGCCCTGACGTGGTGTACGGCGGACCCGGCCACGATCCGCGCCTGGCTGACCAGCCCAGACGTTGACGGTGACGAGCCGGGCGCCACGGTCGCCGACCAGCTCGGCATCGACGAACACTTCGGCGTCGACGACCCCGACGCGAACCTGCACCTGGCCCGACTGTTCGAGGCCAGCCAGGCGGCAGGAGTGTTCGGCGTGTCCGGGCGGACCGTCGAGCTGTGGCACGTGGCCGACGACGAAGGTGCCCTCGACGGGCACCTGATCGTCGCCCGCAGCGGCGACGACTCCGGTCTGGCCTCCAGCCACATTCCGGTGGATCTCCTCATCGACGCTGACCGCACCGGCGTCGAGGCCGCCCTCAGCACGCTGGAAAACGCCGCCGTCACCGTCAACGAACTGCTCGCCGCCGACCCAGCGGCGCCGCAAGCGCCTACCGCCGCCCGGGCCGACCGGCCCACCCAATCGCCGGCAGCCCGCGCCTTCCCCGCCCTCGACGTCGCCACCGGCGCCGCCGCGATCGGTGCGGCAGCAGCCAGCCCGCCGGTCACCGCCACGGCCGCGCATCGGCGGTCGCGATGACTGACGCCCGCGCGCTCCGAGCCGCAGACGTCGAGCTGCTCGGTGCGGCGGCGGCCGGTCAACTCGCCGACCGTTACCGGCCTCGCCGAGGTTGGCGCACCCTGCGGACCGACGGGCCCGTCCGACCCGGCGCCGGACCGGCGGGCCGGACGGGCGGCGGACGGCCGGTCAAGGCCGGCCGGCGAGTCCGGCGCCTGGTAACGGCCGGGCTGCTTGCGGTAACCGCTGCTGAGGGCTATCAGCTGCGGCCGTACCGCCTCACCGACGCTGGATACGCGGTCCTGCAGGCCCATAGCAGCCGCGACCTGTGCCGGTGGTGGATGAGCGGCGCCGAAAGCCACGACGAGGTGTCGTTCTACCCGACCCGTACGGCGCGGCAAGCGCTCGCCCACCACCGCGCGGCCCGTTCCGCAAGCGCGGTCGCGGCGGTCCGGACCATCGACGGCCCGCTCACCACGAACGAGATGCTTCGGCGGGCAGCAGAGCTCGATGCCGGCTGGGCGCACGCGTGGGCGCTGGCCGCTCTCCGCGGGCACGGCGAAGTACCTACCGGACCGCTCGACCCTGGTGCGGCCGGTCGGCTGCTGCCGCCCGAGGTCGTCAACAACATCGCCGCCAACGTCAACGCCCGCAGCCACCAACGCCGGGAGTACCTCGCCGGCGGCGTCGCCCCGCCCGACGTCCTGCCGTCCAGCCGGCACAGCTGGCATGCCTGGCTCGGTGGCGCTGCCGCGGTCGACGTCGACCGCACGGCTCCAGCCGACGACGAGGTCGTACCCGGCTTGACCCGGGTGTACGAGGCGCCCCCGCCCGCACCTGGCGTGCGGGCGCCGGCGGCTGCGCGGGCGTTCCCACCCCTTCGTCCCGGCGAGGACGGCCGGGCCGTGCTCCACGCCGCCGGACCGATCACTTCCCCGACGGCGCGACCCAACCAGACCCGAAGCGGTCCCCGCCGCTGAACCCAACACGGAGCGGAGCGATGCGATCGACCACTGTGGACCGGCATGGGCTGGCACCCGCCTGGGGATGGCGCGCGCCCGGAGCCGGCCGGGCCGTCCACGTCGGTCCCGGCATGGAGTACCAGGGCACCACCAGCCAGCTCTGCGGGCTGTATCCGTTCGTCGCCGGGTCCGGGGCACCCACGCTCGGCGTGCCGATCGGCCGGCACATGCTGTGGGGCGAGGTCGTCTGCCTCGACCCGCTGGAATGGCTACGCGAAGGGCTGATCACCAACCCCGGCGTGTTCGTGCTAGGGCAGCCCGGCGTCGGCAAGTCCACCATCGTCAAACGCCTCATCACCGGCATGGCCGCCTGGGGCACCCACGCCCTGATCCTCGGCGACACCAAACCGGACTACACGCCGTTGGTGCATTACCTCGGCGGACAGGTCATCCGTATCGGCCGCGGCATGGACCGGCTCAACCCCCTGGATTCGGGACCACTCGGCGCCGCGCTGGCCCGCATGTCCGGACCCGACGCCCGGCAGCTTCGCCTGGAGATCCGCGGGCGACGCATGTCTCTGCTCCTCGCCCTGTGCGCGCTGGTACGCGGAAGGGCGATCACCAACCCCGAGGAGATCGTCCTCGGCCGCGCCATCGACCTGCTGACTGAGCGGCACCTCGGCGACCCGACCGTGCCCGACGTCCTCACGCTCATTGAAACCGGCAGCGACGAGTTGCGCGCCGCCGCCCGGGCCCGCACCGACGGCGAGTACCGCCGCCGGGTCGACGAGCTCATCCCCACCCTCGCCCTGCTCTGCGAAGGATCGCTGCGCGGGGTCTTCGACGAGGCCACCAGCACCCCACTGGACCTTGACGCACCCGCCGTGTCCGTGGACATCTCACACGTCGCGGCGGCCGGTGACCAGCTCGTCGCAGCCGCGATGCTGTGCGTCTGGGCGTACGGCTTCGCCATGGTCGACGCCGCGGCCGTCCTCGCCGAACAGCAACTGGCCCCACGCCGGCAATACCTCGGCGTCATGGACGAGCTATGGCGCGCCCTGCGCGGCGCCTCCGGCCTGGTCGAGCACGCTGATGCGCTCACCCGGCTCAACCGCCAGCGCGGCATGGCATCGATCATGGTCACCCACTCGCTGGCCGACCTCGATGCGCTACCCACAGCGGAGGACCGGGCCAAGGCCCAGGGCTTCGCCGAACGCTCCGCCATCAAGGTTCTCGCCGGGCTGCCGCCGCGCGAGCTGGACCGGGTTAGCCAGGTCGTCAAGCTCACCGGCCCCGAACGGGACCTCGTCTCGTCGTGGGCGGCGCCGGAGGCATGGTTCCCCGGCTCGGTCCATCCGGGCAGGGGCAAGTATCTGATCAAGACGGGGGGACGGCCGGGCCTGCCCGTTGCCCTGTCGCTGGTCGGCGAGGAATGGACGCTGTACGACACCGACGCCGCGATCCGGCAGGCCACACCATGACCCGCCACCGGGCGCCTGCGACCCGGCTGGTCGTGGCCGCGCACTCTTGGCAGGCGAGCGTTATCGCACCTCATGAGTGTCCCGCATCTCGCCGTGATGGCAGCCTGGAAGCCCACTACAGGCGGCTGACCCGGGAACGGTCACAGACGCGACGCGTCTTGCAAAGACCCGGTCTGGCTGACCGGCGTCAACCTCCCGCACGCCACCGCCGTCGCGATCGCCAAGAGCACCCTCTCCAGCCTCGGGCATCGACGACCAAGACTGCGTCTGCCACAACGAAGCGTGCTTCACGTGACAACTTTCAAAGTTCGACTTGCGGACAGTACGCCGGTGGGCGCCTGCAAATGCTAGGCGCCCACCACGATTCACCAAACACGTGCAAACTCGACGTTCTACGGATTGATGCCTTTTGTAAGAATCAGAAGCATCAGTACGATCGGTGTTGCGCAAACCAGAATTGCACAAAGATTCGCAGTTTCACGGTCGTTCTTGATTACCTTGTAGACCACTTTCCGCATGTTCTTCATGGGCCACTTCCTCCTTTCCGTGGATTTTGTACTTCTCGGCAACGTACCCACAAACGCAAAAACGCCTTCAGCGACAACCTTGATCAACAAAGTTGCGCTGAACGCGCGCTTTTTGGAATGCGTATTGAGTTTTGGTGTTTCTGCCGTCTTCAGTTTGGCGATGCCGGCGAACCTCGCGCGGCTGGGCCGTCGACCGAGCGACAACCCGGCTTGCACACGTCAACGCCCGTGGCGGGGAGGAGATTCCCGTCCCCGGCAAAGCATCGGCGGCTTTCGCCTCAGCATGATCAAGGAGGAGCGGCAGCCTCGGCGTCGCCAATCCCGCGCGGCCGGATAAACACAGACATCGATTCCTGTCGCGTTGGAGTACCTACTCAACGCCCGACGCCGGGCGCTCGGCAAGGACTCGGTCTGCCTGACCCGCTTCAACGCACCGCTGGCCGAAGCCGTCGCTGCCGCGCAGGACCCGTTGCCTGGGCTGGACGTCACCGACGACATCAGTTGCGACAACGGCGCCTGCTTCACCTGAACGGACCTGCTGTTTCCACCTGTTACCAGCCGCTGACTTACCAGTGAGGGGAGTAGTGATGAGTCGCCGACCCATCGAGCCACACGGCTACACCGGCGGTCCGCTCACCCCGTACATCGTTTTGGGCGTCGCTTGGGCCGCGCTCGCCGCGGTCTGGCTGGCCTGGGCCGCCGGCCGGATCACCGCGTGGATCACTGGGCGTCGGCATACCGGTCCCGGGTTCGGTTCCGACTTCATCGCCGCCCTGATCCGGGGCGACTGGCACACGTTGTGGCCGGGCGTGAGCCCAGCGGTGGTGGCCGTGGTCTACGCGGTACTGCTCGCGGCCGCCGCAACCCTCACCTTCGGCGGGTGGCTGTGGTGGCAGGTGCACCGCCCACAGGGTGACGACCCACTGCCGTCCCTCGCTGAGCCCCGGGACGTGGCGCCGCTGACCCTGCCGACGGTGGCCGACACGGCCCGCCGGCTTCGGCCCAGCCTGGCCCGCGTCCCGGTCCGCCAGATCCAACCCGCACAGGCCGGCGTCACCCTCGGCACCCACCATCACCGGCGCGGCCGGCGTGGGGAACGGCTGTACGCGTCGCTGGAGGACGTGCTGCTGGCCGTGATGGCGCCACGGGCCGGCAAGACGACCGCGCTGACCGCGCCGGGCACCATCGACGCCCCAGGCGCGGTCATCGCCACCAGCAACAAGCCGGACCTGTGGGCCACCACCTGCACCGTGCGCGCCGACAAGGGCCGGGTCTGGGTGTTCGACCCGCAGGCCATCACCCACGAACCGCAGACCTGGTGGTGGAACCCGCTGACCGCCACCCGCAGCTGGGAGGAGGCGTACCGGCTCGCCGACCACTTCGTGCAGCAGATCCGCGCCAGCCACCACGTCAGCGGCGAGGACTTCTGGATCGCCGCCGCCCAGGATCTGTTGACCTGCTTCATCCTCGCCGCCGCCTGCAGCGGCGGCATGCTCGCCGAGGTGCAAAGCTGGCTGGCCGACGTGACCGCCCGCGAACCGGGCCGGATCCTGGCCGCCAACGGCTTCCACGCCGCGGCCCGGTCGGTGGCCGGCCGGCAGGCCGGCGCACCGGAGACCCGAGACGGCGTGTACGAGACGGCCCGGACCGCCGCGTCGTGCCTGTCCGACCCGCAGATCATGGCCTGGGTCACGCCACCGACCCGGCCACTGCCCGTCATCGACGTCGCCCAGTTCCCCACCAGCAGCGACACCCTGTACCTGCTGTCCAAGGACGGAGCCGGGTCGGCCGCCCCGCTCATCGCCGGCCTCACCGACCAGCTGCTGCGCGCGGCGGTACGGGCGGCGGAGATGCGCGGCGGCCGGCTGGACCCGCCGATGTTCGCGGTCCTGGACGAGGCCGCGAATATCTGCAAGATCAGTGACCTGCCAGACCTGTACTCCCACTACGGCAGCCGCGGCATCGTCCCGATGACGATCCTGCAGTCCTACCCGCAGGGCACCAGGGTCTGGGGCGAGCAAGGCATGGCCGCGTTGTGGTCGGCGGCCACCATCAAACTGATCGGCGCCGGCATCGACGACGCCAAGCTCGCCGAGGACCTGTCTCGGCTGGTCGGCGAGCACGACGTGCCCATCGGCTCGGCCACCCGCGACGGAACCGGCCACACCAGTTGGCAGACAAGCGTGCGCCGCCAGCGCATCCTCGAACCCGCCCAGATCCGCGCGATGGGCAAGGGCACCGCGCTGCTGCTTGCCACCGGCGTCAAGGTCGCAATGATCGACCTGCTGCCCTGGTACGACGGCCCGCACGCCGCCGCCCTCAACACCGCCGTCGATCAGGCGACCCAGCGCATCACCACCAACGCACGCACCACCTACACGAGCGGCTGAGCTGCTATGGCCGCGCCGATGCTTCCGCTGCCCGAGCCGGTGCACGCCGACCCGGCCCGGCTGGTCGCGGCACGCGAGCACGCCGCCGAGTTCTACCGCCACCAGTTGCTGCGAGCTGCCGGACCCCGCCAGTACCTCGCCGGGCGCGGCATGGCGGTGCTGGCCCGCCCGCATCTGCCCTGGCGGTCCGGCGTCGACCTCCCCTGGCGCATCGGCTATGCCCCGCCTGGCTGGACCACCCTCGTTGACCACCTCACCGGCGCCGGTTTCACGCCGGAAGAACTGGAGGCCGCAGGGCTCGCCACCCGCACCCGCTCCAACCGCTTGGTCGACACCTTCCGCGACCGGATCGTGCTGCCCATCCGCGACCACGCCGGGCGCACCGTGGCGTTCATCGGCCGCGCCGCCCCCGGCGCCGGCCCCGACGCACCTAAATACCTCAACAGCCCCGACAGCGCGATCTACCACAAAGGACAGACGCTGTATGGGTTGGCCGAACAACACGACCGCCTCCAGGCGGGCTGGGCGCCGGTCCTGGTCGAAGGTCCCCTCGACGCGCTGGCGATCTGGCTGGCCTACCACGACAGCATGGGCACCGGACGGGCCGCGCTCGCGCCCTGCGGCACCAGCCTCACCCAGGCCCAAGCCGCCACGGTCTGCACTCTGCCCGGCGCGGCCCGGCACGGCGTCACCGTCGCCTTCGACGACGACACCGCCGGCCACGCCGCCGCCGACCGGGCCTTCCACCTGCTATGCGTCCACCACGACGTCGTCCTGCGCAGCGCCGACCTGCCCGCCGGTGCGGACCCGGGTGACCTCATCGCCCACCCAGACAACGCGGCTGAACTGCGTGCGAGGCTCACCTACCGCGCCCGGCCGCTGGCCGAGGTCGTCATCGACCACCGCATCACCGCGATGGTCGCCCGCCACCCACGGCTGCTGGTAGAAATCCCCGGCCAGGTCGGCGCCGTCCGCGCCGTCGCTCCCATCCTCACCCGCGTTCCCGCACCGGAAGTGGTCCGACTCGTGCGGTACGTCGCCGAGGTCACCGGGACCGGTATCGACACGGTCACCTGGGCGGTACTCGACCTGTTCGACACCGAACACGATGCGCGGCAGTCTGATCCGCGAATCCGCTCGCCGGCCGGGGCCACACCATCGCATCTGGCACCGACGGCGCAGTCCGCGAGCTCGTCTGATCCGCTGGCCGTCCCCACCGGCCGGGTCCAGCGCGCGTTCCCGTTACCGCCGCGCCCCGCCACCACACCGCGGGCCACGACCGGACATCGCCCAGTCCGAGGCGTAACCAGCCGTCACGCCGGCCGGAGCCGGTAACAGCGGTCGCTGCACCGCGCGCCGGACCCCTTCTGGTCGCGATCTGCGGCGCAGAGCGCTGCGTCGAGCCGAGGCGCTCATGGTCCGCTCCGACCTGACATTGCAGGTTGGTCGCAGAGGTGCCCCGGTCCGCTCGCCGCGTCACAGGTCGGCGTCCGCGCTCGTGAGTCGCTTGCGGGCGGGAACTGCTGTCGCTCCTGTCGGCGGCGCCCGCGCAACGGCCTTGCACCTCGATACCCTCGGCAGGGAACCAAGCGAGAACTTCTCCAAGATTTATTGCCGGTCTGGGTCGATGTGGCAGCCAAGGAGCGGGAGCCCGTCCACGAGCAACTGAAGGAACCCGCCTGATGCCGTACGACTGCGATCGCAACGAACCCAAGCAGCCCCCGACCGACGCCCGGTTGAAGCCAAAGCACGCAGACATGGGCGTTGACGAGGTGAGCCGGAACCCAGATGGATCGGTCACCGCGATCCAGTACAAGCGCACCAGCCACGATCCGGGGACCTCGGTACGCATGCAGCCGCGTGACGCGCTCGTGGACTGCCCCGAATGCGCCGGCCTGCACGGCCCCGCGCACGGCCGCTTGAGCGCCAGCAACCTCACCGCCGCCGCGTCGGGCGCATACTTCGGAGATCTCAACCCGGCGAACATCATCGTTGGAGACATCCATCCTGCAGAGATCGTGCTGATCGACTGCGGCGTGTACGACGGCTCTTCGACGGTCGATCTCCGCGAGGTGCTGCACGGGTTGACGCCGGATCCGGAGAACCAGGTCTTCGTGGTCACCCACCCGGATACCGACCACCTGCCGTCGGCCGGTCTGACCGGCTCGGCGGTCCTCGACTCCGTCGACACTGGCAAGGTCGTCCGGCTCCTCAAGCACTGGAGCCGGGTGTCGCGGTCCGACCCACCGCCGTCCCTGTTGTTCGAGACGCTCGCGATCAACCTGACCCGACGGCTCGTTGCAGGCAGCGCCCGGTGCGCGGTGCGGGCGGCCTACCTGGCCCGGGACGCCATCGTCCACGGAGGGACGGAGGCCAGCCGGCCGGCTGTGGCCCGGTTCGCCGAGACATGGGGTAGGTGCAATCTGGCCGGACCCGCCGATGCACTGGTCAACAACCGGACGGGCACAACCTGGCGGAACGGTATGTGCCGGCGAGCGTGCGCTGCAACCGAACCGGTACGCCCTGCCCAACCCGAGCGGGAGGGCTGTCGATGTTCGCAAGTTTCGACGGCGCCCTCGGCCATGGACCTGCCAGTCGACAAGCTCGACCAAGCCGCTCACGCACGGTGACAAGCCGTGCGTTCGTGTCCGCGACTAGAGGTTATCGAGCGTCATCGATCGAAGTTGCTCGCCGATGGGCCGACGGTGTACGCCTGGCAGTACGCCGTCTCGCAGGTTCTCGACAAGCTCTGGCTCATGCCCGATCACGTGTGCCAGTGCCGATGCGAGTCCTGTTGCCGCTGCCTCCACCTCCAGCGCCCGCTGAATGTCAGCGGTGTCCTCGTCTCGGACCGCCTTCCCGCTGATGCGGCGTAGCGCGTCCGCACCCTTGTGGAGGAGGCGGGCTGCTTCTCCCACACAGGGGTTGGTAGCGATCTCGGTTTCGAAGTCATCCCATCCGTTCACGGGCTCGGGTGGCAGCGTGGCATCCGGGCGTTTCCGAACGCTGGTGAGGCCGCGCACGTTCGCGTGCGCATGGATCTCGTCGGCGATCGTGGGAACCAGTTGCTGGAGTGCGGTCGCGGTATTCCGGGCGGTAGACGTTCCTCCTAGTGCGTCGCGCAGCCCCTCTGCGACGGCCGCTCGTTGGTCGTCGCCGGTGTTGGCGAAGCGCACGAGGTATTTGGCGATGGAGGGGAGGTCCGGCGGGTTGGGTTCCGACAGGACGTTCATGCCGTGGGCGACGAGGCGGTCGCGCCATTTGGGGTAGGAGCGGGCCATGCCGTCGTCAATGACGTCCAGTGCGAGCCGCGGACCGACCGGCACGACGTGGCCGAGACGGTCGTCGGCGTTCTGGTCGATCGTCTCGACCAGGTTGACCACGGCCTCATGCTGATGCGGCTGGGGCGTCGAGAAGAGCTGGCCGGCGGCGAACAGCCACGTGTTGCGCCAGAACGGGCTGGCCGCGGCTGCTCGAAGCCGGTGGAGCACGCCGTCGAGCGGGCCTGTGGTCAGGTGCATGGCGGCCATGAGTTCTTGCAGGGATCGAACATCGAAGCCGTAGCCGTCCGTGCCGCGAGGGGCGATCAGGACCAGCCGTTTGGTGGCTGCGTCGAAGATCTTCTCCAGCAGGGCGGTGTCCTTGCCTGAGGGCTTGAACCCCGCCTCGTCCAGGACCTGCCAGGCAATCTGGCGCAGTTCGTCGGGCGTGAGGGTGGCGTAGGACCGGTCGCCGGCCTCGCTTCGTACCTGCAGCTCGAAGCCGACCCGTTCGTGCAGTTGCTGAATCTGCTGGCCGTACTCCTGCAGCATCTTGTGCAGGCCAGCGGGCTTGTCCCGTTCTCGCCGGAACACCGTGTCGTAGTAGCCCCGGAAGAGGCTGTAGCGGTCCGGCGCCAGGTGTCCGGCGCCGTCGATGATGATGGTCAGGATCAGAACCTGCAGTGGGGTCCGCAGCAGGTGCTGCAGGGCTTCGTCTTCCGCCGCCTTGCGCAGACGCGCGCGCACTCTCTCGATGCGGTCGAAGTCCGTGCGCAGCCGGACCTTCGTCGCGAGGTCGCCGTAGCGGACAGCCTCGCCGAGTTCGAGGTAGTCCAGGTCGATTCGCTCGAAGTGCGCCGGCGCGATGTTTTCGGTGTAGCCCACCGGCCGGGTGGTAAGCACGACCAGCACATCGCATTTGTCGGCCTCGGCATCGTTGACGAACTCGGTCACGCGTTCGATCAGCCGCTTGCGCACCGCGGGTTCTGTGACCTCGTCGAGCCCGTCCAGCACGAGCAGCCAGGGCCACTGCTGCATCCAGGTCTTCAGCGCCCACGGCTTCACCTCGCCCGCGTTGGACCGGCGCGAGACCTTGTGCGCGATCCATCGCAGTAGCGTCGAGTCGTCGCTCAGACCTCCTTCCTGTACGTACAGCGCCAGGTCGATGCGCATCGGCCAGCGGCGGTTCTTCGGCAGTGCCCGGCCGAAGCGCTTCAGAGCGGTCTCGGTGCCTGTGATGACTTCGCGATGACCGTCACCGAGGTCTTCGGCGCCGTTGAGCATGGCCGCGCGGAACACTTGGACGAGGAACTTTGAGATCGTCGTCTTGCCATTGCCCGGTGCGCCGGTGACGATCAAATGCCGGGGGGCCTCCTGGGTAGTGACGCCGGGTTTGAGGACGTGCTCGGCACGCTCGAGCACGTACTTGACCACGCTCGTGCGCTGCGTACCGGAGGCGAAGGTGACCGGCAAGTCGATGGCCACGTCGTGGACGGGGATCCCACGACCGTCACCGCTGCCCGCCTCGTCGAAGTAGATGAAGCCCTCGCCCATAAGCGCGGTCTTCGCGTGCGCTCGCAGTCCAGCTTCAAGATCTTTGAGCGGGATGCTGTCGGTGAACTGTGCCAGGGCAGCGAAGACATCCCCGGCGGTGAGGAATCCGGGGAAGGCATCGCGGATGCCGGGGTGCACCTTGAGCAGGGCCTGGATCTGGTTGCCGTCCCAGACGCGCACCTTCTTGATCCGCGACAACCTCGCCAGTCGCGCCTTGCGCTCGGCCGTGGCCGCCTCACCGGTATCCCGCTTGTCGTCGTTGAGACGTTCGAGGTAGCTCGCGATGTTCGCGTCGAGGACATCGTGGCCACCGACTACCGGAAACGGCGTGAGCTTCACGTTCGTGATGATGATCAGATAATCGGGAATAGGATTGCGATCTCCCTCGGGGTCGGCCCACGCGTTCAGTTCTTCGCGGACCTGGCTCCACAGCCAGGCCAGGTTCTCCTGGTGGTTGCTGGACGGAGCCGCCATGTGCTTCACCTGCAGGACGGTGTAGCCGTCCCACACCTCGCCAGGCTGATCCTCGATCGGCTTCCAGATGAGCGAACCTCGGTGGTACAGGTCACGCCCGCCGTCACGGCCTGCGCCCATCACCTGGACACCTGGGCCGAAGGAGGCGACCGCCAGGCTGGCCGCGAGGTCTTGGAAGCCTGTTGGACCTAGCTGTTCCAGGTTGTCGCTCAACCTCACACCTTCTCGACCGCCGTGCATCGCGCGCCGGGCCGCCGAGGGCCCGGAGGACAGCTTACGCAAGCGGTCCGGCGGTTTCGCGTAGCGAGCCGACGGTGCGTTGCGCGGTCTACCGGCCGAAACCGACCGCATGACCGCCGGCCGTGGCACCCGCTCCCCGGTTGGCAGATCAGTGGTGCGAGCACCGTGGCTGCTGGACGGTGACCGCAGCGTGGCCGGGCGGGGACCTTCTCACTGCTCGCGTGCCACGCCACATGTCCGTAGGGGCGTACTGAAGCCAGGCACCGACGCTGGCCGGGGGTGTGCGGCTCGTACCCGCCAAGGCACGACACGCCTTCCAGGTTCCGTACACGGTCAGCATGGTGTCGGCCATGACGAAGGTGATCATCCGCTCGCCACGTTGGGCTGGTCGGACCACCAGTTCCACCAGCCGGCGGGGGCGGGCGCTACCTCGGCGATCGGGGGCATGTCGTGACGGGCGGGCAGGTCGCCGGCGGCGGGCGCGCAGAGCCGGAATGGTCCGTCGTCGCCGCAGAGGATGGGTAGGAAGTAGTAGAGGCGTGGTAGCCAGTCGGGCATGCCGGTGACCTGGATTGCCGCGTGTTCCCAGCCGTACCAGAGGGCGGTGAGGATGGTGACGGCCTCATCGTGACGCCACCACTGTTCGCACCAGCGCCACCGTCCTCCCGCGCCGAGCTCCCCGGCTGCCCGGGGGAAGGTGGGCAGCAGGTAGTCGCGGACCCATTCCTCGACGGTGCCGTACTGCGGTTCGCGCCCCTCGGCGGCGGTGTTGGGCTTGCCGCCGTTTGCGGCAAGCGCGGTCACCTTTTCCGACAGTTCGGTGACCTGGGCGGCCAATTGCTTGACGGTGGGCGTGCCGGTGGGCTTGTCGATCGCGCGGGTCATCGTCCCCTCCCCAGCCGCTTGGTGGGTACTACCTGCGCCGGCTGCTTGCCGGCCACCGCCGGGTCAACCTTCCCCACGTGGGTCAGCGGCGGGAACGTCTGGGCCATTCGTCGGCGTTGCGAGGCGCCGGCCGCGTCGTGGTCGGCGGCCTCGTGGTGGACCACGCCTGACACCAACCCGGCGTCGTGCTCGTTTATCGGGGTGGCGGCCAAGTCGGGGCTGCCATAGGCGATGGTGCCGACGCGCCGTTCGGCGCCTTCGTAGCCGGACAGGTGCCGAGCGGCGGCGTCATCAGCATCGTTGCTGCGGGCCGCGCCGGCTCGGCGGGCGGTGGCCTCCAGCTCGTCGGCGGCCACCGGCAGCAGGACCCCGTCGGCGCGCGCCTGCCGCGCGTACTGGGCCAGCAGGCCAGCAGCATCCGCAGCCGGGACTCGACCGGCGGCACGCCACTGCCGCTGCAGTTGGTCAAGAGCCTCGGGCGAGACGTGCGTGGCCAGCCGGCGGACCTCGGCGCGGACGGCGGCGTCCATCTCGTCGAGAATCGGCCCGCTGGCGGCCAGGGCGCGGCCGTCGGCGCCGGCACGCAGCCCGTCGGGGACGTGGCCGCCGTGTGGGCGGGCTCGGTTGCCGGGGTGGGCGCGGGCCTCGGCCTCCCAGACGGCGTACGCCGCGGCTCGCATCGCCTCGGCCGGTCCCCGCCCGGCGGCGCGATGGCGGTCATAAGCGTCCATTAGTCCTGGGTGGATGCGTCGCAGCCGAGCCTCGGCCCGGGTCATCGCCTCCTGCGCGCGAGGGTTTCCGGCGGCCGCCGCCACCGCGGAGGCGCGCCACACGTTGGCGGTCTCGACGAAGTCGGCCTTGTCCAGCCATTCGGTGAACGCCCGGTCGATCTGCTCCTGAACCGACCGCTGCTCGTCGCTGAGTTGCGCGTCGGATGCCATCCGGGCGGCCTGTTCGGCGGTGGCTCGGCTGGCCCGCTCAGCCTGCTCGGCTCTCGCGGCCCGTTGCTGGATCCCTACGGCGACCCAACGGGCGCCGGCCTCGCCGACCGTGGCCGCCACGGCGAGGGCTTGTAGCAGCTGGGTGCGTGCCTCGGCGACCGGGTCGTCGTGCTGCTGTGGGTGCTGTGGCGCGCTCATGCTCGGCTGCCTCCCCTACCGGTTGGGTGCCTGGTCCCGCCGCTGCCGTGGACCGCCCGTGGTGGATTGGGCGGTACTCGGCGCGTGTCGCTGGCCGCCTTCCATGCTCGACAGCGGTGTTGGTGGCGCCGTTACCACAGGCGTTACCGGCCTCGCGCCGCTGGTAACGGTGGCGCGCAGGGCGGCTGCGGCCTGCCGAGCGGCCTCGGCCTGGTGCCAGCGCTGCTGGACCTCCCGCAGCCAGGCGAGGGTGTCGCCGAGCCGGGCCAGGTTCAGAACGAGGGCGAGCATGGCGTAGGTGTCATCATCGCCGGAGATGCGGCCCATTAGGTAGATCAGCCGCGACATGGCACGCATCTCGTACGAGCGCGAGGTGGCCCGAGCCACCTGGCCGTACAGATCGCGGGCGGCGCGGTCGAAGACCTCGGCTGCCCGGGTCAGCGGGCCGCCGGTCCGTCCTTCGACGGTGGATGCCACGGCGGTGAGGATGTCCGCCGCGGCCTGGGCAGTTGCTTGCGCGGCGGCGGGGTCGGCGTGTGCGCTACGGCGGATCTCCTCAGCCGCGGCCTGCACGGTCGCGGCGGCCCGCGCCATGGCGTTGGCCCGGGCGGCTTGGGAAACCCGAAATGTGCCGTCAGCCGCTCGGTGTGCGCTAGCCGGATCGGCCCATCGTCGACGCAGCCGGGGCAGGCTCAGGTCGGCGGCGAGCTTGCCGCCGCTGTACCAGACCGGCTCTCCGTCGGCGGTGGTGTACTCGGGCAGGGCGACGCGGTAGCCGGTGTGCTCGCCCGGATTGATGGTGCTCTCACGGAACTCGACGAGCAGCCCGGCGTCGCGCAGCCGGGCGACGAACTCGTCCTCGGACGTCGAGCCGGCCACCGCGGTGCGTACCCGCTGGCGAAGCTCGTCCCGAGCGGTCCGGGTCCTGCCCAGCCGCCGCGCCTTGGTCAGCTCCTCCATGCCCGGCCTGCGGGCCGCTGTGCGGTCGGTGGGCCCCACCCGCCGCAGCCCGTAGCGTTGCTCGATCTCCCGACAGGCGGCCTGACTCTTGAGCTTGTCCTTCCACGCCCATGCGGTGCGCCCGTCCTGGCGTACGAGCGTGGCCACGAGGTGGATGCCTCGGTCGGAGTGCCGGACCGCCACCCATCGGACCGCCCGGTCGTCTCCGGCTGGGGCGAGGCCAACCGCGGCCATCACCTCGCCGGCGATGTGTGCCCACTGCGCGTCGGTGAGGTACCGGTCCTCGGGGGCGGCGTCGACCGAGCAGTGCCACACGGTCAGTCGGGGTGGGTTGCGGGCGGCGCGGACGGGTTGCTCCAGGAGCGTGATCAGTCTGCGGAAGTCGCGCTTGCCGTCGGCGCCCACCGGGGGCTCCAACCTGGCCAGGGCTTCGGTGCCGCGCCAACTGGCCACCAGTCGCGGGTTGACGTGCTCCTCGAACTTGCCCGGACCGAACAAGTAGCGCAGCAGCCCACCCACTCGCTTGCCGCGCTTGCCGACCTTCGGGATCATCGCAGCGCGTGGTGAATACCCACGGCCACCTCGTCGAGTCGGTCGACCGAGCGCAGGCAGAGTGCCACCGCCCGGTCCAGCCACGCCGGCGCCTCACCGGTCGCGTTCAGTCGAGCGACGGCCTGGTTGAGGTTGGTGCCGATGCGGTTGACCGCGGTCACCGCGTCGAACAGCTGACGCTGCAGGACGACCAGCGCCTGTCGGTCCTGGCCTCCGGCCGAGGCCGGCGGGCTACCGGTCGCGGCGGCGACGGCGGCCTCGGCGCAGAACCCGGTCGGCGTCATCCCGACTGCGGTTGCCGCGGCTGCGATGCGGGCCAGTTCGTCGTCGCTGAAGCGCGGCGTCAGCCTGTGCGGCCGCGCCGGGAACATGTGGGTACGGTGCCGTCCCGGCAGCTCGTCCACTGCCGGATCTCGGGCGGCCTGGCTCTGTCGCACAGAGGTGAGACTGGCTGCCCGGCGTTGCCGGGATCGTTACCAGGCGCCGAATATGCGCATGTCCCGCCGGGGGCGTTCGCACCGGGCAAGGAGCCGTCGGCAACGACGATGACGTAAGTGCTGGCAGTCCGTTGGTAACGGTGGCCGCGGCGGTCACGGAGTTGGGAACAACGCTACGTTGCTGGTGATCGTACGCTCACCATATGACTCCGCCTGGCGAAGACCCGCTTCGGCCTGGGCCGCGTTCGTTGTTCCCGCGGGACATGGGCGCGGTCGTCGCTGATGATGTTGTGAATCTGCTGCTGGTGCTTGGCCAAGCCTGCAACGACGCGGGACTCGCCGTGCTGGACGCGCAGGCTCAGTTCGCCCAGGCGTCCGAGGTGTTGTGGCGCTGTTGGGATCACACGAACGTCGACGACGCGATAGGACGGGTGGCCGAAGAGCGATTTGCCGCGTGTCGCGACCATGTCGAGCGGTTGACCGCCTTGTACGCCTGGGCAGCAGCCAATTACGCGACGTGCGCGGTGGAGATAGCCAGCAGGGTTGCCGACGGGGACCGGGCAACGGTACCCACATCGCTGCCGGTGCTGCCTTCAGACGTGCTCGGGCTATCCCAGATCCACGTACCGCGGCTGCAGATCCCGGACCGGGCAGTGTCCGATCGGTGGCGCAGCCGGCTGGCGCGCGAAAACGACGGCCTGGCCGCCGATCACCGCCGGCTGGTCGCGGCGATGGCAGCCGTCGAGAGCCCGGCAACAACGTTCGACGAGCCTGCCAAGGTGTTCGAACGGCAAACGGGTTACCTGCTCGAAGCCAAGTTCCCGGCCGCCTTGCATGAGTACGGCACCAGCTGCGCGTTTGGGCTAGCCATCATGTCGGTGCCGGACGGCTGAGCGCCGCCCATCCCACAGCTGACCTGTGGGCTTGCACCGTTCTCTCGGGTCGCGCGCAGCGCGGCCTGGCGCGCGAAGCGCGCACGACAGCCAGCCTCGCGACCGCGCCCGGTCGCGAGGTTGGCTGTCATAACTCCAACTTGCTCCGTCACGTCGGCCATTCCGGTTCGCCGGCGACGAAGGAGCCTGTTGTCCTGTATCGCCGAAGGCTGCGAATTGTTGCGCGCCGCGCTCATGTCCCGGGGACGACAAGATCCTGTCGACTGCGACGACAAGATTGCGTCCCGGGACGGCGCCGACTAGCGAGGATTCTTGATCGACTTCTGTTGGACGCCGGATGAGTGCTGACCAACAGTCAATCTCGAATGTCCGTGACGGGCGTGTGCTCGTCGACGAGGTACCGCAGGCTGAGCAGCACGTCCGGGTTGAGGTCGATGCGGTGGGGCCCGTTGGTCGTGTGGATCAGCCCGCGGTCCTTGATCTGTTGTTCGACGGCGAGGTGGTCCTCGCGCCAGGTCTCGTAGTCGGGCTGGTTGCCGAGGTTGATCGCGGCGAGGAGGGCGTGGGCCTCGGCCAGGGTGAGCGGGGCGTGGTGGTTGACCAGGTCGGTCAGGCCGGCCCGCTGCTGGTCGGTGAGTTGGTCGAGTCGAGGCGTGAGGGTGAACGCGCCGGGCGGGATGCGGCGCAGCGCGTACGGTCCGGCCAGCTCGGGTCGGTCGAGGGCGTGGTTGAGCGCGGCGGCGGTGCGGTCGAGTGTCCAGCCCAGTGCGGCGGCCAGGTCGTCGACGGCGACCGGGGTCGCCGCGGTGGCCAGGGCCGCCAGCGCGGTGCGCGCGTCGGCGCCCGCAACCGGTTCGCCGGCGGCGGCGTGTTGGGCCGGCTCGTCTCCTGCGGCGCCGTTGCCAGAGGCCGGGTCGCGGCCGTTGTCCAGCAAGGGTTCCAGCCCGGGGACGAGGTCGGCCGGGTGCATGTCCAGCCGCTGGGCGAGGTCGATGAGGACGCGAACGGGCTGGTCGACCAGGGCGCCGCTGGTGTCGGACAGGTGCAGGTGGTGCGGGTGGATGCCGAGCAGGTCGCCGAGCTCCCACAGGGACAGGCCGCTGTGCTGTTGGCGCCGGCGGAACAGGTCGTGGTTCACCGGGCGGCCCTGATACGCGGTCTGGGTGCGGGTAGGCGCAGGTGGAACGGCGTGTCGACCAGGTGCAGCGACAGGCCGCGTTCGGTCAGCCAGCTGGGGCTGCGCGGGGTGACGCCGACGTCGGCGCCCCATCGGCAGGGGCTGCGGTGCATCCAGGTCGGGTTGAGGTTGATCCGCTCGTTGGTGCGCTGGATGCCCGCGCGCAGGTCGGGGTGGACCGGCTGGGCCTCGCCGGTCGGGTGGATGAAGAACGGGTCGTGGTCGCGGGCGCCAATGCTGCGGCGGTAGGCCAGGTGAGCCGCGACGATCGCCCGCGCGTGGGCCGGCACGGTGATCAGGCCGGTGCAGGGCAGCTCGGCGTCGGCGGGCCGGTGGCCCGGGTGCGCGCCGTGCTCGCGGGGCGGTTCGATGATGGCGCCGTCGGGGCTGACATCGCCGCAACGCCAGCAGCCGAAGCCGATCGGGCCGAGGTTGAGGTGCAGCGACAGCGCGGCCGCGGCGGTGTGGTCGGTACGGGTGAACGCGCCGAGCGCGGCCGCCCGGGCGGTGGTCAGGTCGCCGGGCAGCCGGCGGGCGGGGTCCGGGCCGAGCGCGGCGGTGTTCCACCGCAGCAGCAGACCGCGCACGAACAGGGCGGCCTGGGTGGCGCGCAGCGTGATCAGCGCCTCGGCCGCGGTGGGTACCTCGGCGAGTTGGTGGTCGCGCAGCCATCTGGTCAGGCCGGCGGTGAGCCGGGTCGGGCCGCCGCCACGGTGCGCGTTGGCCCACATGTCGGCACGTTGGGCGGCCGGGTAGAACACCGCGGCGACCCGGTCGTAGTCGCCCCGGGGTAGCCGCCGGTGGCACGCGGCCAGGAAGGTGGTGAAATCCGCGGTGGGCAGCGTCGGCCACTGGGGGCCGGGCCGGCTGGCGGCCGGCCGGGCGGGCCGCAGGCAGGTCGGCAGTTGCGACCACGGCAGGTGCTCGACCGGGTGCTCCAGGAAGGCGGGATGGTCGGCCAGGTCGTCGGCGGTCGCTCCGCCGTAGACGAGCCAGACGTTGGCATGGCCGTCGGCCAGTGCGATCAGGGAGCTGATCTGCTCGGCGGTGAGCAGGTGGACCCGGTCGACGACCAGGTCGCGGATGCCCAGCCCGATGGTCCAGGCCCGGGCCAGGTCCCACGTCCGGGCCCCGAGCCGTTCGGTGCGCAGGATCTGCGGGCTCTTGCCCAGCGCGACCAGCACGTCCGCGGCCAGCACCGCGACGTCGCGCTCGCCGGGGGTCGGGCGGACCACCGCTCGCCGGTGCTCCGGGCCGCCGAGTCCGGCCAGGTATGCCGCGGTGCCGGCCTCGTCGCCGGCGTTGGTGACCAGGAAGACCCGCTGCCGCGCCTCTGCTGCTGTCTGGCGGGTTCGGGCCGCCATCAGCGCATTCCCCCGCCCAGCAGGGAGGACGCGGCCTCGACCAGGTCGGTGTCCAGGTGCTCGCGGCCGGTGTCGTGGCCCAGCCGGGCCACGGTGTGGGTGAACACTGCCCAGTTGCGCAGCGACCCGTGGGCGAAGGTGTCGTCGATGCGGGCCAGTAGCCGCTCGTCGGCCTGGGCGTAGATCGGGTGGTAGCCGCGCATCAGCGCGGGAACCTCGTTGGGTGGCAGCGGGGTGAACGGCAGCCGGCGGAACACCCGCGAGCGCAGCATCGGCTCCCGGGACAGCACCTCCCAGCAGCCGTCCCCGCCGACGTACAGCAGCGCGAACCGGGTCGCCGGGTGGTCGTGCAGGTGGCGCAGCGTCTCGATGCACTCGCCGTTGAGGCGCTGCGCCTCGTCGATCACGATCAGTCTCGGGACGCTGGCCAGCAACCCAACCAGGTGGTTGATGATGTCGAAGCGGGAGCGGGAGACCGGCGGGGTGGTGCCGGTCAGCGCACCGACCAGCTCGGCAGCCACCCGCCGCATGGTCGGCTTGCTGGGAAACGACAGCGAGCATGTGATCACCCGGTGGGCGCCGGTGTCGCGCAGCCGCTCCAGGTTCGCCTCGACGGCGAAGGTCTTGCCCACCCCGGCCGGGCCGTGGATCACGCCGGTGGCGGCGTACTCGACCAGGTCGTCGATGATGCGGGTGGCGAGCTGGTACTGGCCGGTGACCAGCGTGCAGGCGCCCTCCAGGCCGAGGAAGTGGGTCGGTATCAGGCTCCGTTCCCCGGCGGCTTCGGATACGCCTGCCCCGGCGGCAGCGCGTACGGCTCGACCAGGCCGAGCAGGCTGGTCGAGGCGATGCGGCGCAGCGCGTCGTCGTCGCGGCGGCGGGCCACCTCGGCGGCGGCCGCGGCGGGTACCAGCCGGGACGGCTGCTCGGTGATCTGCCCATCGCTGAGCGGGGCCAGCTCGGTGCGGGTGCGGCGGCTGGCCCGCCGGCGCGCCGCCGACAGCCGCCTGGTCTCGGCCTTGGCATGCGCGCGGAACGCGGCGACCTGCTCGTCGGTGAGGTGGCCCTGCGGGTAGGCGGTGCACAGGTGCTCGCCGTCGAGGTACACCTCGACCCACCGGTCGTCGTGCGGCATGTACCGGATCTGCACCACGTGCCCGCCACGGCCGTGCAGCTCGGGCGCCACATAGGCCAGGTTGTTGTGGCGCACCCCGTTCTTCTGCACCGTTCGTTCCTCACCGGCCAGCAGCAGATGGCGCAGCAGCGCGGCGTCGACCCGGTGCAGCACCGCGTCGTCGGCCAGCCACGCCTGCAGCGGGGTCAGCCCGGCCAGCATCGAGTGCGGCCGCTCGGTGTTGTACCAGGCCACCCACGGGGCGAACCGCTCGGCGACAAACCGCTCCAGCCGCATCGGCCCGACCGCGGCGTGCTCGGCGGCGTCCCGGTCGCGGGCCCGGTCCGACAGCGGCCCGTGCAGCCGGCCGGCCGCGTCCCGTGGGCCCTTGGTGTAGCCGGGCAGCCCGCACAGCAGCGTCTGCTCGATCGTCAAATGCAGCCGCTCGATCTTCCCCTTGCGGTGCGGGGTATACCCGGGCAGCCGGTTCGGGGCCACACACAGCGCCGCGAGCGCGTCGGTGACCGCTTCGGCGGCGAACTCCAGCCCCCGGTCGACCCGCGCCGCGGCCGGTACCGCACCGAACGGGCCCCGCACCGGGTCGTGGGTCAACGCCATCCGCAGCGCCGTGAGCACGGTGGCGGTGGTCGGCGTCAAGGTGACCGCCCAGCCCAGCAACGCCCGGGTACCGTCATCGACCACGCTGGTCAGCCACGGCTTGACCGCGCGGCCGCGCCGCGGCAGCACCAGGATCGGCAGCTCCTTGTGGTCCAGCTCCCACACCTGGTTCCGCGGCACCACCGGCCGGGTCAGGTACACCCCCGCCGCCCGACGGCCCGCCTCCCCACTGGACCAATACGCCCGCTCCGCCGGCGTGAACTGCTCGGCGAACGCACGCTGCAACGTGCGCAGCCCCACCGGATCGGCCTGCGCCCAACCGGCGACAAGGAACTCGGGCACCGGAACCCCCGCGGCCAACGCGCCACCGGCGAGCACCGCGGTCCGGGCCCGCTCAAGCGCGGCGACGTTGCCACGGAAGTACGCGTACGCCTCCCGGTCGGTCTCCGTCAGCTGGTACCCGGCCGAGCCCGGAGGCCGCGGCGCCTCTCCTGCGTCAGGCTCCAGCCAACGCCGTACCGTCCTGGCGGTCACCCTGAGCCCGCCGGCGGCCAGCCGGACGTGCGCCGCGGTCAGCGACCCGGCCTCGCGCAGCTCCCGCAGGCGCTCGACGGTGGCGCGGCGCCGTTCCTCATCGACTGGCGGCACGACCAAACCCCCTTCCCCCGCTCGACCGCGTCGTGACCGTCGTCGATGATTCCCGTCACGGCTGCCCCACGGCAATCCCGCTCGTCGAAGGAACCGGCCGGTTCCCCCGCGACGAAACATCTCGACGCGATCATGGGTAGCCGCCGGCGACCGGCGCGAAGGTCAAGAACGTCGCACCCGTCCGGCGGCCCACCCGTACGCATTTCCTGCTACAAACCGGCAGGGTGGCCCCGTCGTCCCCGCACCGCGGCCACCCGCCGCTGGGCGTCGCCGCGGCTGTGTCATCCGTCGCCGGCCGGCTCGGCGAGGATGAAGCGGCCCTCCCGGATCGTGCGGTCGACATCGACCGTCACGTACCCAGGTGCGGCGTACCACGCGGCCGGCTCGTTGAACAACGACGCAAAGCGCGCCTGATCGATCCACGGGGCGGGCACGCCGTACTTGCGGAAGGCGTCGAAAGCCGGATTCTCACGGGGCGGCACGCCGTGGTAGACGGCGCCGAGCCCGGCCCGGCGGGCCAACGCGACCAGGTTCGGCTGGCCACGGGAAGCCCGCCGGTCTCGGCCGGTGTCGTGTACGTGGCGACCTTGACGGTTGACTGGCCGAACCGGCGGGCCACGATGACCTCGTTGCAGCCGGCCAGGGCCGGACACACACAGTATCGTCCCCAGAACGGGATCGGGCAGCGGTCCGGGTAGAACGAGCACACACCCCGGTCGAGGTCCACCTGGGCGGGCCGCCCCACCCAGGCCTGCACGCAGAACGGGTGTACGACCGCCTCCCACAGGTGGCTCACGCGGAACTTGTCGCCCTGCTCGATCACCGTTTCGCAGATCGCGCACGGTGGCCTGCCCGCCTTGGCCCCGAGCCGGTCGCCCGCGGCGAGCAGGCAGCGCACGTACAGTTCCGGAAGCTCCTCGTCATAGGGGTTCGCGGCGACAAGCTGAGCCGTGGTCGCAACAGCTTGATCAGTCTGTCCGGCCGTCAGCCGCGCCAGCACGGATTCGTGCAGAACCGCTCCGACCACGCTGTGCAGGTGTCGGCGCTCGGCGGTCAGCCACGCCTCGAACCCGGGACAACCAGTGAAGCTCAGGCCCTCTAACAGCTCCGCGCCGGGTTTGGCGATCAGCATCGCCTGCCGCCACGATCCCGAGCGGACGACGGCGACGTCCAGCACGTCGGTCCTCAGCCGACCGCCGGGGCTCGGCCCCGTTGGCCATGACAGCCTGAACTGGCCCCGGGGTAACAGAGGGGGGAGAGGGTCAGTTTTCATGCGTCGTCGACAGAGGACGTACTTGCAGAGAATCCAGGTGCCGCCGCACGAACCGCCGCCGCCTCTCTATGACGCACCTCGGCGACGGTCGCGTTGACGCCGCGCGGTCCGGTCGGCGCGGCGAGGGTCTCCGCCGCGCCGACCCACACGAGGGTGTTCGGGTAGAAGGTTGGCGTGGTCAGGTGACGAACATGGCGCGCAGCAACTCGAGGCTGCCTCCGCCCCCTCCGCCCCCTCCGCCTCCGCCGCCTGCCCAGGCGGTCCAGCCACCGAAACCGGTGGCACCCCAGCCCCAGCCGCCGTTGGCGGCGCTGAACGGGTTGTTGCCGCCCCAGCCGTCGTTGACGTTGACCAGTCCACGCTCAGAGTCGACGGTGATCACGTAGTTGCCGTCCTTGTCGTAGATCGTCTTGACCGAGTGGCCGGTGTCCGCGTCGAACTCGAACAGCGTGCTCATGTCCTTGTTACCGGTGTACACGAAGGTGCTGTGGCCGTCCTGGAAGGTCAGGCGCGTGCCGCCATTCTCCTCGGTCGCGGCCGTGACGGTGTTCTGCGCTGTCCGGGGATCGTTGGGGAATTCCACCCGCCACTCCGGATGACCGACGACAAACGCATCGCTGATCATCGAGGCTACCTGGCCCCCGGGCAGGCCCGCGAAGGACCAGTTCGCGATGCCGAAGTCGGTGTTGTTGTTCAGGGGGATCGGCATGATTCCGACTTTCTTACCGCTCTCGGTTGCTTCTCGCAGCAGTTGCTCCATAAAGTGCCAGTCTTGGCATCTTTTCGCGATCGTCCCAACGCCATAGAGGATCCGTCCGGCCGCGTACAGAATGCCAAGCAGGTTCCTTGATACGGATTGGGCTGTTTCGACAGCGATGTCGGTCGCGAGGTAGATGATTCTGCCGATGGCGCCGCTTATTCCTGCGACCTCTCCTCCGGCAAAGGCGCACGGCTGGCCCGGCCGCCAGTTATTCAGTACCTGGTAGAGCCCGTCGAGGGTGGTGCGGTGCATTTGGCAGAAGTTCGTCCCGTTGGCGGTATCTTTCTTGGTGAGCTCGCCGTCGGGCGCACAGAGCCTGCCGAGTTCTTGACTGAAGTCGTCCAGCAGGCGGCGAACCTTCTCTTTGTCCTTGTCGGCTTGGGCATAATAGGCGGGCACTCCGGACGCGTTGAAGGTCGCCAGTTGGGCAGCGGCGGTAAGCTCTAAACTTCCTCCCGGAGCGATGGCGTTGCTTTCCCAGACCGGATGATTGTCGCTGTCATATACGACGAGATTTCCGTCGTCTTGGAAGATCATTCGCCCGCCAGGCGCCGCCACGTTGGTTGCCCAAACAGTTTCACCGAGGCTGTTGATCTGCACGACGTTGCCGTCGGACGCACGCATGGTGAACATGTCGCCGGTGCAGGTCACGTAGTAGTCGCCGGGTTGGAACACCTTGCCGGGACTCCATTCGTAGTCGCGGCAGTCGTTGTGGTTGCTCCACCACACGGGGTAGCGGTTGGCCTGGTCGTTGAAGAGGACGAGGTTGCCGTCGCGGCCGAGGCTCAGTTTGGGTGCCGGGGTGGAGGTGTTGGATGTCCATATGTTGCGTTGGCTGAGTCCGTCGTAGAGGACCATGTTGCCGTCGATTTGGATGGTGAGGCTGCCGGCGATTGAAGCCACGCCCGGGGTCCACTTCACGCTGCCGTCCGAGCCGTACAGGAAGATCTGGCCGTTGTCCTGCCAGGTGAACAGCTCGTTGTTGCAGCCGCGGTAGTACTCGCGGGGGTAGAACACTTTGCCGGCGGGCCAGGACAGGGTGCAGTCGGCCCGGATTCCGTTGCCGGGCTTGAGGGTCCAGCCCGACCACGAGCCCGGATCTCCCCGGTTGAGCTGGCTGTTGACATAGACGCGGTGCTCCATGCCCATCCCGACCATCTGGAGCCGGCTGAAGTCTGGGCTCCAGTCGGCGACCGGTGTGGTCAGGAAGGTGCCCGATCCCGCTAGGCGCCAGCCGGTCCAATCCGAGTAGGTGTAGCAGGGCTGGCCAGGCTGGCATTGCTGGTTGACGTACACCTGCCGGTCGGTCCCGAGGGCGAAGAGGGTCGCGATTGTATAGTTCGGCAGGCCGAAGATGTCGTAGCCGAGGAAAACGCTGCTGGCGCTGACGGGGTCACTGACAAACGTCTGGTCGCCCAGCGCCTGCCAGGCGTAATGATCGAAATTTCCTCCCCCCTTTCGCGCGACGTAGAACCTGCCGTCGGCGCGGCGGCCGACCACAGCGGCGGACGCACCGGCGAACATACCGGCGAAAAGGCCGAGCTCGCCGATGAACGGGCCGCCGCCGACGCCGTACCAGCCGAGCCATGATCCGAAGGACGCGCCGCCCGTGGTCTCCTGTCCCTGGTAGTAGACGTTCTTGTCGCCGCCGAGGGCGTAGACATATGGGTGGCCCCAGCGGTCGACGCCGGCGACGGGCGTGCTGGTGAGGTAGCCGCCGAGCCCTTCCCATCCGGTGAAGCTGCCCGATCCGGCCGATGTCTGCTTGACTGTGTACACGGCCCCGTTGGTGCCGAGCCCGAACACATTGATCCTTTTGTTGCCGTCCAGGACGACCGCGAGCTTGCTGGCGATGCAGCAGGAGCCGACCAGGAGCCAGCCCGACCAACCACCCGGCCCGCTGCCGGTCTGGATGGCGCGCCACACCGACATGTCGCAGGCTACGGCGTACACCTCGATGTAGCCCTGGCTGTTGATGATGGTGACCGGTGGCTTGCAGATCGTGCCCTCGGCCACGACGTACCAGTCCGACCAGTCGGTGCCACCGGCCGCCAGCTGTTCGCTGGCCCAGATTCGCTTGTCGTCGGCGAGGGCGAACGCGTACTGGCGCCGGTCGCTCTTCCCTGAGGCGGAAGCCATGTTTTCGAGCTGAAGCGTCGGTCCGGTACCGCTTGCCGTGGTGGCCACTGCGGCATGCGTGGGCGTGGCCGCGCTAATTACAACCATTCCGGTGGCCATGAGGGTGGCCGAGACGACGCTGGCTGCGACGCGGGCGAAACGCCCGCGTCTTGGTCGCCGGGTGAGGGGCGGTTGGTTCGTCACAGCTTGCTCTCCTTTGGATGATCTTGCCGGGTCCGCCGCGAACATTGGCTCCGGCACGGATGATGTGACAGCTGAAGCCGCTAACTGATTCGGGGCGCGGGCGTGATCAGCCATTGCTGGCTGGGTGCGTAACCACGCGTGTTCGGAGTTCGTGATCAACGGGCAGTGGGCACTGGCTCGAAGGATCCCGGCAGCGACGGTTCCCGGTCCGTTTCGAGCCTCTTGCCGACGACGGTCAGGGCCGTCGCCACCGCGAGTCTGGACCGCCGCGCCCGCACATCGACCTGGCCGGTCGCGATCGCGCGGCTACCGAGCTGTCAGAGAACCGCAAGCGGACGGGCGGGCAGAGCCACGAGCCGGTCACAGACCCGGCTGAGCTGTGATGGCAGACCTCCGACGGTGATCTCCGCCCGGAGCGTTTCCACAGGCTGCAGGTATGGATCTCCTTGCTGTCGTGTTGGCTGGCCGTCGCACGCCACCGTGTCGCGGGTCGACGTCCTCGCGCGTGGACACCGGCCGGGATGCGCGGGGTGATGGTGCCGGCCGACGAGGGCGCCGGTGATGGTTTCCGGTCACAGGCGGAAACGGGCGGGAATCAGTGGACGCCCGTCGATCTGGTCGGTGGCTGGTCTACTCCGTGCGCCCGTCGGTGGGGGCGGGGCGTGGGGCGGGCCATGGCCATGGCCGGCGGGGCTGCACAGACCCGGGACGTGTGGGCGGGTGCGCGCGCCGCCGCCGTTCCGGTAGCGCCGGTGCCCGCGTCCGGGTTGGGTCAGTCGAGGCCGTTGAGGCTGATGCCGGCCTGGGCCGCGGTGGGCAGCCAGATCAGCAGCCCGGTCGCCGCGGCGGCGACCGCGGCGCGGATGAGCGTGCGCATGGTGGTCCTCCTTCCCACTGTGGAACCTTTGCGGGGACCGTACGGTGGTGCGTTGACGTGGTGATGACTTGGCGATGACTTCAGCGGCCATCCATGCCTCGGTGTGCCCCGAATCCCTGGTGACGGGATTGGTGGGGGGTGACGGGATGCGGTTTCGGGTGTTGGGGCCGCTGCGGGTCCGTAGCGGTGACGGGTGGGTGGCCGTGACGGCGGCGCAGCAGCGGGTGGTGTTGGCGATGCTGCTCGCCAACGCGGGGCAGGTGGTGAGCTCGGAGAAGCTGGTTGATGCGGTGTGGCCGGATTGTTCCGGCTGGCGTTGACCGAGCCCGCGACGATGCCGATGACCGAGGCGGAGTACGAGCAAGCTGTGGATGCGCTCGCGTCCATGATCGCCGGATGGTGGCGGAGAGAGAAGGCGCGGATACCGCACGGCGGTGTGTAGCCCGGCAAGCCGGGACGGCCGCCGCGCGGTCGGTCCGGTGGCCGGTCGCGACCAGCCACCGCTACCCCGAGTTATGGTGAATTGAACCTTATCGGGGTGTTCGTATGCTGGAACCTCGGCTCCACTCGGGGTTATACGCGAACCTTGCCCGATTTGCTCAGCGTGCCGGGTCGTCGCGTGCCTGGGTAGAGGCGGCCGCTGAGCTGGGCGAATATTGATCGCGTCGGGTTCGCCGCGGGTGTTCGAGTGAACCTCGGGTTGATTTGGGTGGTTTGCTCTCCACCTCGTGGTTTACCTGGCCTTATGTCAGAGCGTGAGGGCGGCCTTCCCGGCGCTGACGTCTCGTATGCCCCATTCAGCGGGGCTGGAGCCACGTTCCTCGGGGCGAGACCAGTAGGGCCGCGCTCCTCGCGGCCAATGACCGCGCGCGAGGCAGCGACAAGGCTCCACCGGGAGGTGGGTCAGGTCATTCCGGGCTGGGCATGGTGGCGAGCACGGTGGCCGGTATGCCCTGCTCGTCATGGTCGACTGGCTGAGCTCCTCGAGCCCCCGTGGACGCACCTCGATCGTGCGCCTGTGCCGGGAGGCGCGTCACATGCGATCTTTCTGCCGTGGCGTGGCCGGGCTTGAACCGGGGATCTAACTTGGGGATCTCGGCGGCGACGACGGCGCCATGGTCGAGGCCCACGACCTCGTTCTCGGCTGATACCGAGGTTCCGGTGCGTTGGCCGACCTGGACGTGCCCGTGCCGGCTCGTACGATGATGGCAGTGCACGGCTTTCCGCGTTCCGTGTGGGACGAGCCCGGTTTCCCGCACCCGCCGCCGCGGGTGTGGCGGGACTGGGTGCTCGTTGGGGTGCTCGTGCCGATCGTGGTGCTGGAAGGCGTCCTGCGGCCGGATCTTCCGTGGCGGGTCCTCTGGGTGGTCGTTACGGTCGCGCTGGTGCCCACGGTGCTGTGGCGCCGGACCAGACCGCTTCTGATGGTAGTGATCGCCTTCGTGGCCTTGGGCTTGGCGGCGGCCGTGATGGGCGCCCCGGGGGTCCGGTCGTCGGCGTTTGTGTTGATCTTGCCGTACGCGTTGTTCCGGTGGGGGTCCGGGCGCGATGTCGTGCTCGGCTCGGCGATCATGCTGGCGAAGGTCGGCTCGTCGCTGGTCCTGGGCTACTTCGGCCCGGCCGATGCGGTGACCGCCTTCGCGGTGGTGTTTTCGGCCGCCGCGGTGGGTACCGCGTTGCGGTACCGGGCCGGGGTGCGGCTGCGGGAGTTCGAACGGGTCAAGCTGCTGGAGCGGGAGCGGCTGGCCCGCGACCTGCATGACACCGTCGCGCACCACGTCTCCGCCATGGCGATCCGGGCCCAGGCCGGCCTGGCGACATCGACGTCGCATCCGGGCGCCGCAACGGAGGCGCTGCGGGTGATCGAGGCCGAGGCGTCGCGGGCTCTGGCGGAGATGCGTGCCATGGTCCGTGTCCTGCGCCGTGACGAGCCGGCAGATCTGGCGCCCAGCCCACGCATCTCCGATCTGAAGCAGCTGGCTGGCAGCAACAACGCTGGCCCGTCGGTGGACGTGGAGATCGACAGTGAGGTCGACGACGTCCCCCCACCGGTCGCAGCCGCGATCTACCGTCTGGCCCAGGAGTCGGTCACCAACGCCCGCCGGCATGCCCGGCAGGCGACCCGGATCGAGGTACGCGTCACCGCCGACGACGCGTCGGTGCACTTGCGCGTGAGCGACGACGGCGAGGCCAGCGGCAACCGCCCGACCGTGTCGGCGGGGTTCGGGCTCGCCGGCATGATGGAACGCGCTGATCTGCTCGGCGGCACCTGCACAGCGGGTCCCAACCCCGGTCGGGGCTGGACGGTCACCGCGACACTGCCCAGGACCGCGGCGGCATGAGCATCCGGGTGATCGTCGCCGACGACCAGGAGATCGCCCGCACCGGGCTCACCATGATCCTCAACGCCCAGCCAGGCATCGAGGTCATCGGCGAGGCCGCCGACGGGCAGCGAGCCGTCGAGCTCGCGCAGCGGCTGCGTCCCGACGTGTGCCTGTTCGACATCCGCATGCCCGGCATCGACGGTATCGAGGCCACCCGCCGTCTCGCCGGGCTGACCGTCGTCGACCCGCTGGCTGTCGTCGTCATCACTACCTTCGACCTCGATGAGTACGTCTACGCCGCGCTGCGCGCCGGCGCTCGCGGCTTTCTCCTCAAGGACGCTGGTCCCGACCTGCTCGCCCAGGCCGTGCGTGCCGCCGCCAACGGGGACGCCCTGATCGCGCCGGGCATCACCACCCGGCTGCTGCGTGCCTTCGCCGCTGCCGGGCCGGCCGCACCGCCGCGGCAACCCGTCGAGGCGCTCACCGACCGGGAGGAGCAGGTCCTCGCCGCGGTGGCTCGTGGGCGGACCAACACTGAGATCGCCGGCGAGCTCTACATCGCGCTGAGCACTGTCAAGACCCACATCGGCAGCCTGATGACCAAGCTCGGCGCCCGCAACCGCGTCGAGATCGCCATGTGGGCCTACGAGACCAGCCGCGTCCGGAACACATCCCGCGGGCAGTAGCGGCCCGGACCGGTGACCTGCGCCGCTCCGACCAAAGTACGACGTGGGTCCCCGACCATCGGCCGGCCCAGCTCGGGCCCATGCTCCGATGAGCTGGCACCACCCGGTCGTCACTATCGAGGCATGACCACCGCAGGGACACCCGCCCGACCGGACCGGCCGTGCCCACTGCACTGGTCCTGCTCGGCGCCGTTGCGGTCGACGCCGGTGGCCGTTGCGTGGCCGACCAGACCGACGGCGGGTAGTTCACGCCGGAGATCGCCCGGTTGCTCGCCGCGCGCCCGGTGCGTGGTACCCCACATGCCAACCACACCGTGGACTACACCCGGGAGGACGTCGCCCGCGAGACGCCGGGACGACGTCGTGCTCGACCCGGGGCCAAACCGCTGGCCGGCCACCTGCCGGCGCGCGCGGACCCCTGCGGCGACGCTCATGCTCCCGGCCGGGCACCTCTAACTCTAACGGCGGCAGCCGTACCGGGCTGCCGGCCCCGACACCAGTGCGCAGACGCCGGCCCGCTACACCACCGGCTGCTTCAGGTTCACCACGACGACAACGCACGGGAGACCCAAGGTGATCGAACGGATTGCAGAAGCATCGCCACGTCGCCTCGCGCGAATCGCGGGACTGCTGTATGTGGTGTCGGCCGCCGGAGCCCTGTTCCCAGAGCTCGTGCGTTCGAACGTCATCGTGCCGGGCGACGCCGCGGCTACGGCCGACAACATCCGCGCATCGGCCACGCTGTTTCGCCTCGGCTTCGTCACCGAGGTCGCGTCGAACATCACCTGGCTCCCGATGCTCATGCTCCTCTACCTGCTGTTCAGGCACGTCAACCAGCTCGTCGGCGCCACGATGGTGCTCTTCGCCGCGGTCGGCGCGGCGGTCCAGAGCCTCAACATGCTCCACCACTACACCGCGCTGACCATCGCCACCGATGACGCCTATACCCGCAGCTTCGGCCAGGCGGGCGCCGATGCGCTGACCCACCTGTTCGCTGACATGCACTACAACGGGTACCGCCTCAACGCGGTGTTCGTCGGCCCCTGGCTGGTGCCGCTGGGCTACCTGGTCATCAAGTCCGGCTACCTCCCCAAGCTGCTGGGCGTCCTGCTGATCACCGGCTGCTTCGGCTATCTCGCCATGTTCTTCACAACCTTCGTCGCCCCCGACGCTCCCGAAGGCATCCGTACCCTCTTCACCGTCGTCGGCGGCGTGGGGGAGATCGTGTTCATGCTCTGGCTGCTGGTGAAGTCCGTCCGCGTCCCCGTGCCAGCGGCACCCGTTCCCGCCGTCCTCAACCAGCCCTAGCGGTAGCCGGTCAAGGCGATCGCCCAACCAACACCACGGTCGCGGCCACTCGACGACTGGTCGGCGTGAGGTTCGCGTCAGGTCTCCGCAGCGCGCCGGGCACCGGTCAACTGCCGGCCAACCCGCGGCAGGCGTGGCGGCAGCTCGAACCTACCGCCCAGACCCGGACGGACAACCCCGATGACGGCAGCGACCAGTCCGCCGTCGACGGTGAGCACCTCAGGAGCCAACCGATGCAGATCAGCACCGTCGAAGAATCACCACGGAAAGCGGCGAAGGCTGCAGGACTCGCCTATCTCATCTCGTTCGCGCTCATCGCGTTCGTCGAATTCGGCATCCACCAGCGCCTCCTTGACGGCGATCCGATTCTCAAACCTCCCAATGCGGCGGAAACCGCCCGCAACATCCTCGCCAATCAGCCGCTGTTTCGCCTCAGCATCGCAGTGCTTCTGTCGTACTGCGTGGGAGTAGCGGTCGTTCTCGCGGCCTTCTACGTCATTCTCCGCCCGTTCGGCCAGACGATCGCGCTGGTCGCCGCCGTCAGCCGCGTACTGTTCGCCGGAACCTGGATCCTCGCCACGGCCGACCTCTTCGACACCATGCGGCTGTTGAGCGGCGCCAGTGACCTGCGCGCGTTCAGCGCCGACCAGTTGCAGGCCCTGGCGGCGCTCCCGCTCAGCATCCACTGGGATCACTACTACACCGGACTGCTCTTCTGGGGCTTATCGACGACACTGTTCAGCTACCTGTGGCTCAAGTCACGACACATTCCGAGGGCGCTCGCCGCGTTCGGAATCGTCTCCGGTGCATGGGCCACGCTGTGCGCTTTCGTCTTCATCGCCGACCCGGCATTCTCGAATACCGTAAACCTCTGGTGGTTCGACACACCGATGGCAATCTACGAACTCACGCTGAGTGTCTTACTACTGGTTAAGCCACTTCGACTGCCACGGACCGGCGATGGCATCAGCTGAGACAATCGCCAGCACCCCACCCGCCACAGCGAGAAATGCTTGAGACCTGTCGATCGGGTGGGAGGGGCGTACCCTCGCGATGATCGGATTGATGCTCTCACGCGAAGGCTGTCGGCGTTCCAGCGTCGGTCGGAAGGGTGCGCCCGGTGCTGGGACTGTCGGACCCTGCGGCGTGTGATGCTGAACTCGTGGTCGTCGTCTTCGATGCCGAGCTGTGGATGTGGGATGCCCGGCGCGCCGACAGCTGGACCTTCGTCAGCCTGCCGGCCGAGGCACCCGAGGAGATCAGTGACCTGTCTGGCGGATCGCGTCGCGGCCTCGGTTCACTGCGGGTGCGGGTCACGGTCGGCGGCAGCACGTGGACGACCTCGATCTTCCCGGGCGGCGGACGTGGCGGCTACGTGCTGCCCATCAAGCGCGCCGTCCGCAGGGCCGAAGCCCTCGCTGTGGGTGACATCGCGACCGTGTCCGTCGAGCTCATCGATGTTTGATCACCGGCGACAAGCCAGCATCAGGGCACGGTCGGCGGCGTGAGAGTGCCGCTTGTGCTCCGTGGCGGCAGCTGGTTCGCCTTGATTGTTGATCCGCGGAGGGGCGGGGATTGACAATGGTTATCCAGTATGGGTTACTGGATAAGGGTTGCTGAGTAATCGTGGAGTCGGGTGATGTCGCTCAAGTTCGGGATTCTCGGGCTCCTGGCGGAGCAGCCGCTGCACGCCTATTCGGTCAAGGCGCGCTTCGAGGATCTGCTGGGCGGGTCGTGGGAGGTCAATATCGGTCAGGTCTCCGCCACCTTGCAGCGGCTGGAGCGGGACGGGTTGGTCGAGGCTGCCGAGCCGCGGGGCGAGCGGGGCAGGCTTCCCTACCGGCTGACCGAGGCGGGTCGCAAGGCGCTGGAGGCATGGCTGGCCGAGCCGGAGTCGGAGCCGCAGCAGTTGCGGGAGGAGATCTACCTCAAGCTGCTGCTGGCGTCTCGGATTGCCGATGGCGGTCTGCCGGCCCTGCTTGCCCGTCAGCGGCGGGTTTATCTTCAGCGGCTCAAGGATCTGGCCGTCCTGGAGCAGAAGGCCAGGTCTGCCGGGCGAGACGACCTGGTTCTGCTCTACAAGGGGGCCGTCCTGCACACCGAGGCCGATCTCAAATGGGTGGATGTCTGCGCTCACGAAATCAAGGCAGGAAGTGACCAGAGATGACGACGCTGGTGGAGCTGACGGAGGTCAGCAAGACCTACGACGGGGCCAGTGGGCGGGCCGCCCTGGACGGGGTCAGCCTGGCCATCGACAGCGGTGAGTTTGCCGCGATCATGGGGCCGTCGGGGAGCGGGAAGTCGACCCTGCTCAACCTGGTCGCCGGGGTCGACCGGCCCAGCGGTGGCCGGGTGATGGTGGCAGGGGAGGACCTGGGCCGGCTCAGCGAAGCTCGCCTGGCCCGCTTCCGGCGGGCCCGGGTCGGGTTCGTCTTCCAGTTCTTCAACCTGCTGGGCAACCTGACCGTGCTGGAGAACGTGCTCCTGCCCGCCCAGTTGCAGGGCACCCGCTCGGCGCAGGCCAGAGCCCGAGCCGCAGAGCTGCTCGCGCAGCTGGACATCGCCGAGCTCGCGGGCAGCTACCCGGGCCGCCTGTCCGGCGGCCAGCAGCAGCGGGTCGCGATCGCCCGTGCCCTGATCAACCAGCCGCTCCTGCTGCTTGCCGACGAGCCGACCGGGGCTCTGGACACCCACGGCGGAGAGCAGGTCATGGAGCTGATCGAGGGGCTCAACCGCGAGGGTCAGACCGTGTTGCTGGTCACCCACGACGCCAAGCTGGCCACCCGCCACGCCGGCCGGGTCGTGACGCTGATCGACGGTCGGGTCGATGACGACACCCGGCTCGAGGGCACCGGCGCGGTGCCCGAGAGCCTGGTGACGGTCCGGATCCCGGAGGAGCAGCGATGAGGGCCATATTTGCCAAGGCCTGGTCGGAGGTGCGCCGTCGGCGGCTGCAATCGGCGGTGATCGTACTCATGGTCACGCTCGCCAGCGGCACCATCACCCTCGGGCTCACCCTCCTGCAGGAAGCCAGCAGCCCGTACGACCGCGCCTTCGAGGCCCAGAAGGGCGCCCACCTCAAGGTCTTCTACGACGCCGGCAAGGTGACCCCCGACCGGTTGGCAGCCACGCCCACGACGCTCGGAGCCAGCTCGTTCGCCGGGCCCTGGCCCGACGTTTACGTGACCCTGCTACACCGCGAATCCTCCCAGGGGCAGTCGCGGTACCAGCTCGACCTGGTCGGTCGGGACAGCCCCCAGGGGACGGCCGAGATACTGCGCCTGACCTCGGGGCGATGGGTCCAAGCGCCGAGCGAGGTCGTCGTCAACCATTCATTCGCCAAGCAGAACGGAATCCACCTCGGTGACCACCTGGTCTCGCTCCACACCGCCGACAAACCGGTCCTGACCGTGGTCGGCGAGGCCGTCGACATCGACCAGACCTCTGCCGGCGGCAGCATCACCACCACCCAGCGGGCATGGGTGCTGCCCACCCAGGTGGCGGACCTGGCCGGAGGCAACGGCCCCGGCTACGAGATGGCCTACCGGTTCCGGTCCGCCCCGAGCCGGTCCCAGCTTCGAGACGGCCTGGGGCGGTTGCAGGACAGCCTGCCCGCGGGCGCCGTCAGCGGATCGCTCAACTATCTGGCGATGCGCGACGCCTACAACGTCACCAACCAGTTCCTGCTTGTCCTGCTGATCGCCTTCGGCATCATCGCGCTGGCCGCCAGCCTCGCGACCATCGTCAACCTGGTCCTGGGTACCGTGCTGGCCAGCTACCGCGAGATCGGGATCATCAAGGCGCTCGGCTTCACCCCACGCGAGGTCGTCGCGACGCTGGTCGTCGGCATGACGATCCCGGCCCTTGCCGGCTGCGCGGTCGGCATCCCCGCCGGAGCCGCCCTCAGCCTGCCCCTGGTCGACCGGGCGGCCCAGAGCCTGGAACTGCCTTCCCAGCCTGCCGTGTCACCGCTCGCCGGTCTCCTGGCGCTGGCTGGGATCCTCCTCGGCGTGGTGGCGGCGGCCGCGCTGCCCGCCCTGCGAGCGGGACGGATGAGCCCGGTGGAGGCGATCTCCGCCGGCAGTGCGCCCCGCTCACCACGGGGCTGGTGGGTGTCCCGCGGGCTGCGGCACCTGCGCCTGCCCAGGCCGCTGAGCCTGGGCGCCGCAGACGCCTTCGCCCGACCCATCCGCGGCGGCCTCACGGTGCTGGCGGTCCTGATCGGGGTGACCACGATCGTCGTCGCCTCCGGCATGCGCGAGGCCATACCCAAGAGCCTGTCGACCACGTCCCGTCTCAACGGGGACGTGTCGATATCGCGTGGGAACACCGTGAGCGACCGCCGGGTGATGGCCATCCTGACCGGCCAACCCCAGACCCGGCAGGTGGTGGCGGTCCGCCAGGGCGCGGTCGTCGTCCCGGGCCTCGCCGACCCCGTCGACGGCCTCGCGTTCCGCGATGACCCCCGCAGCCTGGGCTGGTCGGCCTCCCTGGTTCGCGGCCGGTGGCTGGGCGAGCGGCCAGGCGAGGTGCTGCTGACCCGCCGCGTCCTCGAGCAGGCCCACCTGGACGTGGGGAGCACCTTCGACGGTGTCATCGCCGGTCACCCGCTCCGGTTCCACGTTGTGGGAGAGACCGCCTCCCTCAGCTTCGGGGTACTGCTGGGCTGGTCCACCCTCACCGCCGCCGCGCCGGATGCCCAGCCCGACCGCTATCTCGTCCAGCTTCGACCAGGCTCCGACGCCGACAGCTTCGCCGCCGCCATTCGGGCCCAGGAACCGGACTTCCTCACCGTGACCGTGAGCCGGGTGGGGCCGGACTCGAGCGGCGACGCCATCAACACGATCATGTCGATCCTCGTCATGATCCTGGGGCTGATCGCGGCGGTCGGCGTCTTCTCCACCATGCTCCTGCACGTCCGCGAGCGCTCCCGCGACATCGCCATCCTGAAGGCGGTCGGGATGACCCCGAGGCAGCTATTGATCATGGTGATGACCTCCAGCGCGGTTCTCGGCGTGATCGGCGGACTGGTTGGGATGCCAGCGGGCGTACGCACGTTCCACGGGCTGGTGAACCAGCTCGCGAGAGGGATCGGCATCAGCCCCCCGCCACTCCTGTCCGAGGTCCTCCGCCCGGTGACGCTCTATCCCTTGGGGTTGACCGGCCTTGCCATCGCCCTGGTCGGTGCGTTCCTGCCGGCCCGCCGAGCCGCCCGCAGCCGGGCCGCCGAGATCCTGCGATCGGAGTGAGACGACTCAGCCCGACATCCTGATGACAGCCGGACATACTCCGGGCACGGCGCGGTTCTGGTATCGACGAACGACAAGCTGCCAGGGCACATCGATCGCCACCTCCGCAAGCTGGACACGCGTACACCGCCAATGTCGCTCAGCTTGTTCCAACCGGCCACACACCCAGAACGCCAAGCTTCGAACCCGTAGCCGTTGCACAGGCAGCAAGACGACCGACACTCGAAGCTTGATCGAGATCCACCGCCGACCGAAGGGCAGCCAGCAGTAAGGAATAAAAGCGCGACGCCGGTGAGGACGACGGCCAGTGCGCTGCCCGTATCCGTCGCGGAAAGCCCTGGCGAGGGTAGAAGCGGCGAATGGCGGGAAACGCGATGTCCATCAGCAGGACCGTGTTGAGTAACAGCACCCATTCGACCGTCCGGGCAGGGTCGCATTCCGCGCCGGACGGCGTTGATCCTTCTCGGATTCGAACGTCGCGAAGTTGACATGGCTCAATCCGGCGCCGGGCAGTCCGCTCCGCGGTGGCCTGCGAATGTCTCATGAGGGGTTGCATGTGCGGGGGTGCCGACGTGCGGTTTCGGATCCTTGGTCCGTTGAAGGTGTGGGATGGTGCCACCTGGGCACCCGTGCCCGCCCTCCAGCGACTGCAAGTGCTCGCGACGTCGTTGATCGATGCCGGCCAGCAAGTGAGCACGGCGCGGCTGGTGTACGAGGTCTGGGGCGACCGGCCACCCCGGACCGCCCGGAAGACCATCCACGCGTACGTGGATGCGGCTGCGCCGGCTGATCGGCGACCACGACGCCCGCGTGCTGGTCACCCGTGAGCACGCGTACGAGCTGGCGATCGACGACGCCGACCTGGATTCGTGGCAGTTCGAACGATTGGTCGAAGCCGGGAGAACAGAGCTGGCAGCCGCCCGGCCTGAGCAAGCTGCGGCCCACCTGTCCACGGCGCTGGCGCTGTGGCGTGGGCCGGTGCTGGCCGACGTACCCGACAGCTTGGCCCGAGCCGCCCGTGTGGGCGGCTAACGCGATCAGCGCCACCCACCGGGCCCCGACGATCCAGGCGAGCGTGCAGGCCAGCGGCAGCCCTGCGGACAGCACGTGGTAAGGCCAGTCGGCGCGGAACGCGGGAAGGTCGCCCCGCAGGACCGCCTCGGTGTACGCGTCGAGCGTCTGACCCGCGCCCTCGGTGCCCAGGCGACGAGCAGCGCGGTCAGCACGAACGTGGCCGGAATCCGGGCCGACACGGTGACCGCGGCCAGGCGTCGCTGCAGCACGGTCAGCACGAACGTGGCCGCAGTCCGGGCCGACACGGTGACCGCGGCCAGGCGTAGCCGCAGCGCGAACGCCACCAGGCTGAGCACCTCGGCCGGCCGGGGTCGGGTCCGGTCGCTGTCGAGGTCGAGTAGCAGCGAGACGAGTTCCTCGCCCCGGGCGGCCCGGTACTGCGCGGGCAGCAGCCGCATCAGCCGGCGGTAGCGCCGCTCCAGCGGGGTCATCCGGCGGTCCCCAGCCGCGGCGCGCGCCGGGCCAGGCGCTCCTCGGCCAGCCGGATCGCCGCCGCCATGCGTTCGGACTCGGCCCGTAGCGCGGCGGCGCCGGCGTCGGTGAGCCGGTAGTACCGGCGCAGCCGGCCGCTTTCGACCTCGTCCCGGTCGGGGACGAGCAGGCCATGGGGTGCCGGTAAGAAACGTGTCACCAGCCGCAAACGCGGGTGATCATGCGAGTTGACCGGCTGGGCGTTGCGCGGGGCAGCGAGCTCGTGGCTCGGCGCGCGATGATGTCGCGCCGTGGCCCGATCGCTGGATCTGGATGAGCTTGTCGAGCACTGGACGCTGTTGGATGACGAGCAGGCGCTGATCGCCGGCAAGCGTGGGCCGACCCGGTTGGGGTTCGCGCTGCTGCTGAAGTTCTACACCGGAGCTGGCCGGTTCCCGCGTGGCCGCGGCGAGCTGCCGGACGAGGTGGTCGAGTTCGTCGCCCGCCAGGTCGGCGTCGAGCCGGCCGAGTTGGGCTTCTACGAGTGGACCGGCCGCACGATCGAGTACCACCGCCGGCAGATCCGGACGCACCTGGGCTTTCGGGAGTGCTCGGTGGCCGACGCCGAGAAGCTGACCGGGTGGCTGGCCGCCAACGTGTGCGAGGCGGAGCGGCGCCCGGAGCTGGTGCGTGACGAGCTGCTGGCACGGTGCCGGGCGGAGCGGATCGAGCCACTGGCAGCCGGGCGGATCGACCGGGTCGTGCGTTCGGCGCTGCACCAGGCCGAGCAGACGCTGACCGACCGCATCGTGGGCCGGCTGCCCGTCGACGTCGCCGGCCGGCTCCGCGCCCTGGTCGCGATCGACGTGCCGGACGACGACACCGGCGAGGACTCGGTGCTGGCGCTGATCAAGTCGGTGCCGGGCAACGTCAGCCTGGACTCGATGCTCACCGAGATCCGCAAGCTGCGGGCGGTCCGCGCGGTGGGCCTGCCGGGCGGGTTGTTCGCCGACGTCGCCCCGCGGGTGGTGGCCGGCTGGCGGGCCAGGGCCACGGTCGAATCGCCGTCGCACCTGCGCGACCATCCCGACCCGCTGATGCTGACTCTGCTCGCCGCGCTGCTGCACACCCGGTTGCGGGAGATCACCGACACGCTAGTCGAGTTGCTGATCTCCACGGTGCACCGCATCGGCGCTCGGGCGGACAAGAAGGTCACCGAGGAGCTGGTCAACGCGTTCAAGCGGGTCACCGGCAAGGAGAACATCCTGTTCGCCATCGCCGAAGCCTCGCTCGGGCGGCCGGACGACCCGGTACGGCAGGTGGTGTACCCGGCCGTCGCCGGCGGCGAGCAGACGCTGCGGGAGCTGGTTCACGAGTTCAAGACCAACGGCCCGGTCTATCGGCGCACCGTGCAGACCACGCTGAAAGCCTCGTACTCCAACCACTACCGCCGTGGCCTCATCGAGCTGCTGGACGTGCTCGAGTTCCGGTCCAACAACGCCACCCACCGGCCGGTGCTCGACGCCCTGGACCTGATCCAGCGGCACGCCGATGCCCGGCTGACCTACTACCCGGCCGGCGAGAGCGTACCGACGCACAAGGGGCTGCTGGGCGACTGGACGTCGCTGGTGTTCAACGACACCAGCAAGGGCGGCCGGCGCGTCGTCCGCGCGGTGTACGAGATCTGCACCTTCCAGGCGCTGCGGGAACGCCTGCGCTGCAAGGAGATCTGGGTCGTCGGCGCCGACCGGTGGCGCAACCCCAACGAGGACCTGCCCGCGGACTTCGAGGCCCACCGCGCCGCGCACTACGCCGCACTGCGCAAGCCCCTCGATCCGACCGCGTTCATCGACCAGCTCCGCGAGGAGATGCGCACCGAGCTCGGCGCGCTGGATGCCGCGGTGCCGAAGCTGGCCTGGCTGGAGATCGCCGAGCGGGGCAAGAACGGCCCGATCAAGTTGACCGACCTGGACGCCGCACCGGAGCCGCGCAACCTGCGCCGTCTGAAGGTCGAGGTCCGCACCCGGTGGGGCACCGTTCCGCTGATCGACATGCTCAAGGAGGCGGTGCTGCGCACCGGCTGCCTCGTCGGCGTGACCGCGGCGGCCGGCCGCGGCGACCTGGCCCCCGAGGTGCTCGCAGAGCGGCTGCTGCTGGCCATCTACGCCTACGGCACCAACACCGGCATCCGCGCCATCGCCGGCAACGCCGTGCATGGCCACGGCGAGGACGACATCCGCTACGTGCGCCGCCGGTACCTGACCGCCGAGGTGGCCCGGGCCATCGCGATCGAGATCGCCAACGCCACCTTCGCCGCCCGCGCCCACACGATCTGGGGCGCCGGCTCCACCGCCGTCGCGAGCGATTCGACGCACTTCGGTGCGTTCGACCAGAACATCTTCACCGAGTGGCACTCCCGCTACGGCGGCCGCGGCGTGCTCATCTACTGGCACGTCGAACGCAAGAGCATGGCTATCCACTCTCAACTGATCAATTGCTCGGCGTCCGAGGTCGCCGCCATGGTCGAGGGGGCGATGCGGCACGGCACCACGATGGAGGTCGAGGGCACTACACCGACTCCCACGGCCAGTCCGAGGTCGGCTTCGGCATCACGAGGCTGCTCGGCTTCGATCTGCTCCCGCGGATCAAGCGGATCAACAAGGTCCGGCTGTACCGGCCGGCCGCCGGCGAACCCGACGCCTACCCGAGACTCGCGGCGGCGCTGACCCGGCCGATCCGGTGGGACATCATCGCCGAGCAGTACGACCAGATGATCAAGTACGCGACCGCGATCCGGGCCGGCACCGCCTCCACCGAGGCGATCCTGCGCCGGTTCACCCGGGCGAATGCGATCCACCCGACCTACCAGGCGATGATCGAGGTTGGCCGGGCACAACGGACCATCTTCGTCGCGAGGTACCTACGCGACCGGGACCTGCAACGCGAGATCAACGAGGGCCTCAACGTCGTCGAGTCGTGGAACCGCGCCAACAGCGTGATCTTCTTCGGCAAGGGCGGCGACATCGCCACCAACCGCCGCGACGAGCAGGAGCTGTCCGTGCTGAGCCTGCGGGTGCTGCAGGCCGCCCTGGTCTACGTCAACACCCTCATGGTCCAGGACGTGCTCGCCGACGACGAGTGGGCAAGCGCCCTGACCGACCCTGACCGGCGCGGCCTGACTCCGCTGTTCTGGACCCACGTCGCCCCGTACGGCGAGGTCAGGCTCGACATGAGTCGCCGCCTCCAGCTCGGCGCGCAAGCTGCCACGTCGACATGAGCGCCGGCCCCGGCGGACGCTACGGCGTGCGGCGCGCTTCGAGGATTAGATCTACGACCTGCTCGTATGCCGGGTCACCCACCTCGAACAGGACAGACCGTCCGGTTCGCGGTGCCGATGAACACCGGCAGCGAACGGTCGATGCGCCACGGGTGATGCTCCAGGTTCCCCGTACTCACGCCGATCCACCCACGGATGTGTCAGTAGGGCCCCGAATTTGCGGCGCAGCACACTAGCGCCGATTTCCACGCAACCGGTTCGGCGCAACGTGTCGGCCGGTTGAGCCCCGCGCTACGGCCGCGCGACCAGCGTCGATCGCCTTCAGTCACCTCGACCCGTCCGAACGAACCGATGGTCAACAAAGCGTGGCTCAGGCGGCTGGGGCGATCATGCTCGTCTCCATGATCATCGATGCGATGCGGACGACGACGTTGCGCCGCAGGCGATTCAGTAGTCGGAGCATCGACGGACCGACGTCGAACCAACCGTGGATCTTGAATATTCACGAACAAGATCGAAGCAACCGCGATGCCCCATCGATGGACTGCTTGAACGACCGGACATCCACGTGATCAGGGCGTTTCTGTACCGATCGAGCTTCCGACGCCTCGCCGAGGTTGGGTCGAATCCCCTGTGCGGAAATCCGCGCGCTAGTGCAACGTGGCGCCGAAACCGACCGCCCTGTGGCGCCCGGACTACCCGCCAGGAACACGTGCCAGCCCGAGCGGGTGGATGGCCTTTCCCGGCCTGGCGGCCAGCGTGTTTCGACTATGTCGTGGTACTCCCGTGGCCGAGCATCGCGTCGTGCATGTGTGTGTCGGCGCCGATGTGGCTGATCAGGTCGTGTGCTTGGCGGTGGTGTTCGTCGGCTTCGGATTTGTTGCCGAGCTGGCGCAGTGATTGGCCGAGCACGAGGCGTGCCTGGGCCTGACCGAGACGGTGGCCGGTTTCGGCGTATGTGGCCAATGCGCGCTCGGCGTGCTGGAGTGCCTGCTGAGGGTTTCCCTGGTGGAGCTGGGTCGCGGCGAGGGTGGTGAGGGCACGCGCCTCGGGTACGCGGAACGCGTACTCGCGGGCTATTGCCAGGGCTGCCGTCACGGTGTCAATGGCCTGGGGTGCGTGGCCGGTGCGGTGTTGGGCGGCGGCCAGTCCGATCATGATGTCGGTTACAACGTAGGGGTCTGCCTTGGTCCGGGCCAGGTCGAGCGCCTGCTGGTAATCGGCGAGTGCCTGGTCGTGGCGGCCGAGTGCCTGGTGGATGCTGGCGCGGGTGGCGAGGATGTCGCCTTCGGCTCGTTGCTGGCCGGTGGCGCGCACGAGCGAGACCGCGGAGTCCACGAGCTGGGTTGCCTCGGTGAGGCGCCCGGTGTCGCGGTGGACCTCTGCCAGCACACGAAGGGTTTGCGCCTCGAAGTGGACGTTGCCGAAGTGCCGGTGCACGGCGAGCGCCTGGGTGAGGAACTGTCGTGCGTCGTCGTAGCGTCCGAGCGCATGGTGGACCATGCCGAGCCGGGTGAGGGCCTCGCCCTCGCCGCTGTGCGATCCGCTTTGTCGGTACAGGGCGAGCGTCTGCTGGTGGTGGTCGGCGGCGGCTTGGAGCTGCCCCGCCATTGCGTACAGTTCGGCGAGGTTGGCAAGCTTCGTTGCTTGTCCGGCGACCCAGCCCAGCCGTTGGTCGATGGCCAGGGCGCGGCGGTAGCAGTCGGCGGCGCGGGTCAGCTGCCCGAGTGTGCCGTACACGTTGCCGAGGTTGCCGTGCACGACGGACTCGCCTTCGGCCCAGTTGGCCTGGCGGGCCAGTTCCAGCGCCCGCTCGTATTCACCGATGGCGTCGCCGTGTTGGTGGCGGGTCCAGGCCAGCACGGCCAGGCTGATATGGGCGGCGGCTTCACCGTGCCGGTCCTCGTCGGCGCGGGCCGCGGCGAGCCCGGCCGAGGCGACGGCCTGCCACTGCACCATGTGCATGCGCATGAACAGGTAGCCGCGCAGGGCATCGGCGAGCCGCCACGCGGCCTCGGGTAGCCCGTCGCCGGCCGCCCGGGCGACCACGGCGACCAGGTTGGGCCGTTCCGCGTCCAGCCACGCCAACGCGGCGGCATGGTCGGCGAAGGTGATGGGCACCGTCGTGCCTGTGGCCCGTGCCGGTACCCGCAGGACCTGCGGGTACAGCACGCGAGCCGCCGCGTCCACGCCGTGCAGGTAGAACTCGTACAGCGACCGTCTGGCTGTCTCCCGCTCCGTCGCGTCGGCGCCGGCGTTGACCAGCTCCGCGGCGTAGCTGCGCAGCAGGTCATGCAGGCTGTGCCGGCCGGGTGCGTGCTCGTGGACGAGATGGCCGCCGGCGAGGCGGCGCAACAGCCGGGCCGCGTGGTCGACGCAGCCGCCGGCGAGCGCGGCGGCGGCCTGGGCGGTCACGTCCGGGCCGGGGCACAGGCCCAGCAACCGGAACAGCCGACGGGCGTCGGCGGGCAGCGCGTCGTACGACAGGTCGAACGCCGCGCGCAGCCCGCCGGCAGGATCGTCGTCCACCTCAAGGCCCCGCAGCCGGTCGGTGTCCAGCTGGGCGGCGTACTCGGCGATGCTGGCATGTGGCCGGCTGGACAGGTTGGCCGCCGCGATCCGCACCGCCAGCGGCAGGTGCCCGCACAGCCGGACCAGCGCCGCAGCCGCCCGCGGCTCGGCACGCACCCGCGGCTCGCCCACAACCCACCCCAGCAGGGCACGCGCCTCCTCGCCGGTGAGCACGTCGAGGGTCAGCGCGGTGGCGCCGTCGCGGGCGACCAGGCCGGTGAGCCGGCTGCGGCTGGTGACCAGGGCCAGGCAGCCGGGGCTTGCCGGCAGCAGCGGCCGCACCTGACCGCAGTCGCGGGCGTTGTCCAGCACCACGAGCATCCGCTTGCCGGCCAGCCGGCTGCGATACAACGCACCAGCCTCGTCGAGGCCGACGGGCACCTGCTCCGGGGGCACGCCCAGCGCGCGGAGGAACCGGGCCAGCACCTCTACCGGCTGCACCGGCGGCCCAGCCGACCAGCCACCCAGGTTGACATACAGCTGCCCGTCGGGGAACCGGTCGGCGACTCGGTGCGCCCAGTGCAGTGCCAGGGCGGTCTTGCCCACCCCCGCGGTGCCCGCGATCGCGGAGATGACCACCGCCGCCCCGGCGCCCTCGTCGGTCGCCGGCGTCAGCTCATCCAGCCGCCGGAGATAGTCGCCGCGGCCGGTGAACCCGCTGATGTCGGCCGGCAACTGGGCAGGTACCAAGCCGCCTGCGGCCGGTGCCCAACCCGCGGAGGCCGCGGGCGGCTCGTCGGTGAGGATCGCGCGCTGCACCTGCCGCAGCGCCGCGCCGGGCTCCAGACCCAGCTCGGCGAGCAGCACCTGCCGCGCCCGCTGATAGGCCGCCAGCGCCTCGCCGCGGCGGCCGCACCGATGCAGCGCCGTCATCAGCAGGGCCCATCGCCGCTCCCGCAACGGACTGCGTTCCACCAGCAGCCGCGCCTCGTCGACCACCTCGGCGTGCCGACCCAGGTTCACCAGCACATCGACCCGGTCCTCCTCCGCGGCCAGACGCAACTGCGCCAGATGCGCCACCCATGCTGTCAACGACGCGCTGGCCGGCACATCGGCCAGCACCGGCCCCCGCCACAACGCCAGCGCCTCACCCAGCCGCGTGCCGGCGGCCGCCAACCGCCCGTCCTCACGCTCGCGCCGCGCCGCCGCGAGCAGCCGCTCGAACACCACGGCGTCCACACCATCATCGCCGGCCACCAGCTCGTAGCCGCCGCCGCGGGTCACGACCACGCCGTCACCGACCAGCCGCCGGATCCGCATCACGTACGCCGCGATCGTGTTGACCGCCCGCCGCGGCGGCCGATCCGGCCACACCGCATCAACCAGCTTCTCCGAGCTCACCACCTGCCCGGCATCGGCGAGCAGCATCGCCAACACCACCCGCTGCTGCGGCGCGGCCACCGGCACCCACCCGCCACCGCCGCGGACCCGCAACGGCCCCAATATCCGAAACCGCATCCCCCTCGCCCCCCACCAGCCCGTCACCAGGGATTCGGGGCACACCGAGGTATGGATGGCCGCTGAAGTCATCGCCGAGTCATCACCACGTCAACGCAGCACCGTACGGTCCCCCGCAAAAGCGTCCACAGTCGAGTCGAAAGGAGAACCAACGATGCGCACACTCATCCGCGCCGCGGTCGCCGCCGCGGCGACCGGGCTGCTGATCTGGCTGCCCGCCGCCGCCCACGCCGGCATCGCCGTGACCGGCATCGACTGACCCATCCCGACGCGGGCACCGCCACCGGAACGGCGGCGGTGCCCGCACCCGCCAACACGTCCCGGGCCTGCGCAGCCCCGCCAGCCATGGCCATGGCCCGCTCCACGCCCCGTCCCCACCGACGGGCGCAGGGGTAGACCGGCCACCGACCAGATCG
>WNGB01002485.1_pt1 | contig 69541 bp, 76 predicted proteins | sample 5400681 | NCBI WGS metagenome assembly WNGB01 (sample SAMN13153367, study PRJNA577476) | soil metagenome | isolation source: 115 cm soil or saprolite under grassland replicate 2 | place: USA:California | collected 2016-06-15 | reverse complement strand
CGACGCTGACGAGGCCGTCGAGGCCGAGCGAGCGGCCGAGCATGCGGCCGAGCGCACAGCAGGGGACTCGGAAGCGGGCGAACCCCCCGACTGGAGCGCCGAGCTCGACGACTCGTGGCGGCGGTCGGCGATGGGCGGGCGATGACCGACAGCGAACCGGTGGGCGGCGGTGCGACCGGGCCGGGTCAGCCGCCGCGCACCCCCGCCGGACTCGGCGACGCAGCCCGCCCCGGAGCCGGCGAGGTCACGGCCACGGTGATCGTCAACGCACCCGCGGCGACCGTGTTCAAGGCGTTCACGGCGTGGGAGCGCCAGGGCGAATGGATCCCGTTCACGCAGGTACGGATCACCGAAGGCGACGGCGGTCCGGGCAGCTCGATCGAGGCGGTCACCCAGGTCGGTCCCGCCATTGTCCGGGACGAGATGCGCGTGGTGAAGCTCGATCCGCCGTACGAGGTCCGGGTCGTCCACTATGGACGGATCCTGCGCGGCCCCGGCGTGCTGCGCTGTACTCCGCTGGGGGAGGGCCGCACGCAGGTAGTCTGGCACGAATGGTTTCACCTGCCGGGCGGCACGGCCGGACGGCTCGCCTGGCCCGTGGTGTGGCCGGGCTCGAAGCTCGGCCTGACCCAGGCGCTGCGCCGCTTCGCGCGGCTGGTCGAGTCGGGACGGCTCCCGTGAGTGGGGTGCTGTCGAACGACCTCGTCGTGGGCGCCGACGGGCTGGCCCGCTGCCGCTGGGCGGGTGCTACCACGGAGTACACCGCCTACCACGACACCGAGTGGGGCCGACCCGTGCGTACCGACGACGGGTTGTATGAGCGGTTGACGCTCGAAGCGTTCCAGTCCGGGCTGTCGTGGCTGACGATCCTCCGCAAGCGCGAGGCGTTCCGGGCCGCGTTCGCGGGGTTCCACATCGAGAAGGTGGCCGGCTTCGGCGAGGACGACGTACGGCGGCTGCTCGCCGACACCGGGATCGTCCGGAACCGGGCGAAGATCGAGGCGGCGATCGCCAACGCGCGGGCGGCCGCCGGCCTGCCCGACGGGCTGGCGGCGCTGCTCTGGTCGTGCGCTCCGGACCCCCGGCCGCCCAGACCGCGCTCGTTCGCCGAGATGGCTCCGAAGACCGCCGAGTCGATCGCCATGGCCAAGGAGCTCAAACGGCGCGGGTTCCGGTTCGTGGGGCCCACGACGGCGTACGCGATGATGCAGGCTACCGGGATGGTCGACGACCACCTCGCCGGATGTCACGTGGCGCCGTCATGACCACATCCCTACCCCCGCTGCACGGCGCGCTGGACATGGTCGACTACGACCCGCGCTGGCCCGCCCGGTTCGCGTACTACCGCGACGAGCTGGCCGACATCCTCGGCCCGGTCGCTCTGCGGATCGACCACATTGGATCGACCGCGGTTCCCGGGCTGGCCGCCAAGGACGTGGTCGACCTGCAGGTCGTGGTCGCCGACGAGACCGATGTGGACAGCTACCGGCCGGCGATCGAGTCGACCGGGCTCGTGCTGAGCTACCGCGACGCATCGGTGTCCTGGTCGTTCTTCCGGCCGCCGGTACCGCCCAGGCTGCGGCACGTGCACGTCACCTCCGCCGGCTCCGAGCGCGAGCGGGTGCAGCTGCTGTTCGTCGCGTACCTGCGCAGCGACCACCGGGTCCGTGACGAGTACGCCAGGCTCAAGCACCACGTGGCCGAGCGCTACGCCGACGACCGGTCGGCGTACACCGAGACGAAGATCGCGTTCATCATCGACATGCTCGACCGGGCCGAGCGCTGGGCAGCCAAGAACGGCTGGATGGTCCCGCCGCTGCGGACCGTGTAAACCGATCGCCTGGCACGTGGCCGGCCGGTAGCGTGACGGCGTCCTGATCGAAACGTGAAGGAGCGGACCATGGGCCTGGTCATGATCTTCCGTGGTCGGGCGACGGCCGCCGAGGGCCGCGACACCCAGGGCCGCGACACCCAGAGCCGCGAACGCGCCCGGAGCCCACTTCCTGCCGCCACGGCTCGCCGCTGAGATCGTCCGCCACGCCAGGGTCGGCCCCGATGACCTGGTGCTCGACCTCGGCGCCGGGCGCGGCGCGCTGACCGCGCCGCTGGCCGCCACCGGTGCCCGGGTGGTCGCCGTCGAGATCAACCCGGAGTACGCCCAGAGCCTCCGGCACCGGTTCGCGGGCGTACCCAACGTGTCGGTGGTCGCCGGCGACCTGCGCCGGGTTCCCTTGCCGCAGCGGGACTTCCGGGTCGTGGCCAACATCCCGTTCGACACCACGACCGGCCTGCTGCGCCGGCTGCTCGACCCGCCCGGCTCCCTCCTGGTCCGGGCGGACCTGGTGGTGCAGTGCGAGGCGGTACGCCGCCCGGACCCGTGGTGGTCGGCGCGCTACGACTTCCGCCGGGTCCGGTGGATCCCGGCGGCCGCCTTCCGCCCGCCGCCCGCCGTTGACGCGACCCTCCTGGTTGTCGAGCGGTACGCGCTACCGGCCGGCGGCGAGCAGGCGCTGTGGCGCTGGCTCACGGCGACCACCCGGTCGCCGGAGCGCTCGGTTCGGGCGGTGCTGCGCGGTGAGGTGGGCCCGGCGGCGTTGCGAGCGGCCGGCATCGATCCGCGGCAGCCGGCGGGCGAGGTCGGTCCGCGCCAGTGGCGGGCGCTGACCGTGCTGATCCTCTGATGAGGCTAGTAATGAGACCCGTGATGAGATAGGCCTCATGGCGCACTGGACCGTGGTGGTGTCGGCTGAGCGGTACCAGGCTGAGCGGCTGTTCCACCACGAGCTCCTGGAGCTTTCCGGTGTCGAAGGGCCAGCTGCCGGGGACGAGATGGTCCTGGTGGCGGCCGGACCGGAGCCGGTCGTCTTCGGGCTGGGCCGGATGCGGGCGGGCGGGGTTGCGTACACCCACCGGCTCTTCGACGAGCCGTTGCCGGCCGACGGCCTAGCCCCCGACGAGCCCGGCGCCTACCGCCTTGACGATGCCGGGTTCGCGGCGCTGGCCGGCCGGATCGGCGTCGAGCACCGGGTCGACGCGCCCAAGCAGACCTGGCTGGTCAGCGTGGACCTGCCGATCGAGGCGACCTCGCCGGCCGAGGCGGTACGCACGTTCTGGACCTACGTCCTGCGGCTCGGCCCCAGCGAGCTGCCGGCGTTCGTCTCGCCGTCCGGGGACGAGCTGGCGATGCAGGCGTACGTGCTGGGCGAGCAGACCAACCTCGACCCGGAGGAAGAGGACTAGGCCCCGGGTCAGCGACCCTCGAAGGTGGGGCGCTCCTTGCGGACGAACGCGGCGGTCGCCTCGCGGTGGTCGCGGGTGTCTCCGGAGATCCGCTGCGCCTGCAGCTCGGCGTCGAGCGCCTCGGCGAGCGTGCCGCTGCCGCCGATGGCCAGCTGCCGCTTGATCTGGCCGTACGCCACGGTCGGGCCGGCGGCCAGCCGGGCTGCCAGCTCCTGCGCGGCCGGCAGCACCTTCTCGTCGTCGTCGACCAGCCGGGTCAGCAGGCCGAGCCGCAGCGCCTCGTCGGCCGGTACCGGCTCGGCGAGCATCAACAGCTCGGTCGCCTTGGCGTGGCCCACCAGGCGGGGCAGGGTCCAGGATGCGCCGGTGTCGCCGGCCAGCCCGACATTGGCGAACGCCATCAGGAACGCAGTTTTCGGGCCGCCCACCCGAAAGTCGCACAGCATCGCCAGCGAGGCGCCGGCTCCGGCGGCCATGCCGCGTACCGCCGCCACCACCGGACGGTCCAGGGTCGCCAGCATGGTGGTGATCGGGTTGTAGTAGTTGAGGACCGTCCCCAACGGGTCGGCGGTCGCCGAGGCCAGGGTCTCGACGTGCTCGCGCAGGTCCTGCCCGACGCAGAACGCCCGCCCGCCGGCGCCGGTCAGCACGACCGCGCGGTAGGACCGGTCGCTGGTGAGGGACTCCAGGGTGTCCCGCAGCGCCGCCTTGAGCGCCGTGTTCAGCGAGTTGAGCGAGTCGGGCCGGTTGAACGTGAGCGTCACGACCGCTCCGGCGCGCTCGACGAGTAGCGGATCGGCCATGACGGTCCTCTCAGGAGACGGTGACCGGCGTGCGGCTGGACAGCTCCAGGCACTTGTCAACGTAGCGGTCGGCGGCCGGGCGCAACCGGGCGGCGTGCTCGTCGAAGAACTCCGCCGCCGCGGTGCCCGGCCAGTGGTCGGGCAGCAGTGCCGGGGGCAGCTGCGGGTCGCGGAACAGGAACGTGCGCCAGGCGTGCACCAGGCGGAACCGGGCGGCGTACGCGGCTTCGTGGTCGCTGCCGGGGCCGATCCGGGCCACGACCGGGGTGAGCTGGTGGACGAACGCCTCGTACGCCTGGCCGATCTCGGCGAGATCCCAGGCGCGTCCGACCAGCGCCGCGGCTCCGGCGAGGCCGCCCGCGTGCTCGGCGGCGAAGCGCTCGAAGCGGACGCCGGCCTCGTTGAGCATCGCCTCGACCTCGTCGCTCGGGCGCGCTGCGACCCAGCTTCCCGCGTCGATCGTGCCATAGCCCAGATAGGCGAGGTTAGCCGCGAGCTTGCTGCGCTCGGCCCGCTGCACCGGCACGTCGAGCACGAGCAGGTCGAAGCGGCCGTCCCAGTCCGTGCGGCCGGTCCGGTAGATGCGGGCGGCGGCCTCGTCGAGCCGGTGTGCCGCCTTGGGGGTGAGCAGGTACCCCGGTCCGCTGGACAGCCGCAGCGGATGCAGCCAGCCCTGGCGGACCATGCGCGACACGGCGGTACGCACCGCCGGTGGAGCGATCCCCAGCGGGGCGAGCAGCCGTACCAGAGCCGCCACCGGCGCTCGGCCACCCCGTGGGCGCAGGTAGTCGCCGTACAGGTCGAAGAGGGCCGAGCGGGCCTGCATGGCTCGACATTGTGACAGTTCTGAGCTTGTCAAATCAAACGGTGTCACAACAATGACGGGCCGGTTTGGGTCTTGGGGCCATCATCAGGGAAAATCATTGGTCGGCCCCGGTGTGGGTCGGTTGCCCCCCGGCGACCGGCCACTACAGCGGGTTCGCGGCATACGGGCGAGGCGGTCGACGGCGCGTCCGAGTGTATTGGCATCAGGAAGTTGTGAGGGGAGACAAGATGGCGGCCATGAAGCCGCGGACAGGCGATGGTCCGCTGGAGGTCACCAAGGAAGGCCGCGGGATTGTCATGCGGGTGCCGCTGGAAGGTGGCGGCCGGTTGGTCGTCGAGATGACCCCCGACGAAGCCAACGCGCTCAGCGAGGCGCTCAAGACCGCCACGGGCTGAGCCGCGGCAACGGCGAGCCTGGACCGCGCGGCGCCTCCGTGCGGTCCAGGCTCGCCGTTGCCGCGGCTCAGCGGACTCCCCACAGGTGCGCGAAAGGACGGCGGTGCTCAACGTTCGGGTCGTGGCCCACCGAGGTACGCCCGAGGTGCTCGCCCTGCCGGTGCTCTCGCCGAACGGCGGGGACGGCGAGGCCGCCGTCGGGCGGTTGCCCGCCACCGCGTGTCGGGCCGACTCGGAGGTACGCGACGAAGCCCTCGCGCTGCTCGCTGGTGTCGAGCATCGGGGCGCCGCGGGTGTGGTGCAGACCCTGACCCGCCCGCTGCGCCGGCCCGCCCGTGTCCTGCTGGTCGGCGTCGGCAGCGGTAACGAGGCTGGATGGCGGGCAGCCGGTGCCGGCCTGGTGCGCTCGGCTCGCCGGGAGGCGGCCCTGACCGTCGGGCTGCCCGTCGATGTGCCCGCCGGCGTCCGGCGGGACGCGGTCCGTGGCCTCGCCGAAGGTGCCCTGCTCGCCTCGTACCGGTACCGGCTCGGCGCCGACCCACCCGACAAGGCCCCGAAGCTGCGGACGGTCACGATGATCGCCGAGGAGCCGGTCGAGGTCGCCTCGGCGGTCGCCTGGGCGCTGGCCGTGGCCGAGGCCACGTACCTCGCCCGGGACCTGACCAACACGCCGAGCGACCGCAAGAGCCCTGCCTGGTTCGCCCGGCGGGTCGAGCGGGCCGCCGCCGCGCACCCGGGGCTCACGGTCCGGGTCCGCGACCCGCGCGAGCTGACCGTCGAGGGCTTCGGCGGGATCCTGGCCGTCGGCCGCGGCTCGGCCCGCCCACCCCGGCTGGTCGAGCTGTCGTGGCGCCCGCAGGCCGCTCACCGGCACGTGGTGTTCGTCGGCAAGGGCATCACGTTCGACACCGGCGGCGTCTGCATCAAGACCCGCGACGGCATGAAGCTCATGCGCAAGGACATGGCCGGTGCGGCGGCCGTCACGGCGGCCACGATCGGTGCCGCCGCGCTGCGCCTGCCGGTACGGGTCACCGCCCTGGCGCCGCTCGCCGAGAACATGCCGGGGGCTGACGCGTACCGCCCGGGCGACGTGGTACGCCACTACGGCGGCATGACCTCCGAGATCGCCAACACCGACGCCGAGGGTCGGGTCGTGCTCGCCGACGCCCTGTCGTATGCGGTACGACGCCTGCATCCGGACCTCCTCGTCGACCTGGCCACCCTGACCGGGTCCGCCACGGTCGCACTCGGCAAGCGCACGGCGGCCCTGTTCACCGACAGCGACCCGCTGGCCAAGGCGCTGGGCGAGGCGGCGGACGCCGCTGGCGAGCGCCTGTGGCGGATGCCGCTGCCCGACGACTACACCGAGGCGGTGCGCGGCGAGCTCGCCGACATGGTGAACTCCACCGACGTCGGAGCCGGAGCCGTGATGGCCGCGCTCTACCTGCGCGAGTTCGTCGGCGCCGCCACCGACCGCTGGGCGCACCTGGACATGTCGGCACCGGCCTGGTCGGACTCGGCCGACGGCGAGCTGGTCAAGGGTGCCACCGGCTGGGGCGTGCGGACCCTGCTGCGCTGGCTGCAATCCCTCTGCCCGCCTTAGGCCGCCGCTCGGAGCTCGGCCGGCCGGTCCACCCAACCAGCCGCAGTCCGCCCCAGGTACGCCCACCAGCCGACCCAGGGCGAGTAGCGCTCGCGGATCTCGGCCGGCGACGGCGGCCGCTCGCCGTAGGGTGTCCGCGTGAGGTTCGAGGCCCGTACCCTGGCACCGTCCCACCGCGTGGCGCTGCTGCGTCTTCTACGTCGACCATGCAGGCAGTCCTGAGGTGCTCGCCGCAGCGTGTCTGGCCGAGCCGTGGCGCAACCTGCTGGAGTCGAAAGTGACGTGCTGCGCCGGTACGTCGAGGCACGGGCTACGGGAACTTGGGCGGCCCCGCTGTTAGACCGACGAGGAAGCGATGGCCTCTCATTAGCCGCCGGCGACCTCGGTCGAGGCTGTCTCGTTCGGCTTGTCCCGCAAGCTGCGGTGGGTCAGAAACTTGGCGCATTCGACACCGAAGGGTGTCAACTGCAACCACGCAACGGTCCCTGTCCCGGGTTCGACTACGGACAAGCGGGCCAACGCGAGGCTCTCCAACTTGGCGGCAACACCGTTGAGCGCCACCCCAAGGCTGGGAAGCTCCTTGACGACTTCGCACATATCCCAGCGGCACGGTACAACGCCGCTGGCCGTTACCTTGGGTCGCTGGGCAAGTAGCGCCAACAGCCGAAGATGCGGCATCTGCAAGGTGCGGACCCCATCCATCATGATCAGGATCTCGTCAACCCTCGTATCGTCGCGGACACCGTGAGCGATCATCCGCGCGAGCAGGTCGACCTGCTCTTCAGACAGCGCGCGACTTGCTCCTTCTACCGCCTGAGCCAGCAGTTCCAGCTTCTCCGGGTACGCCGCAGCTTCCCTGAGTAGCTCGTCGAGAGTACAGCCGGCTTCCGCTGCGGCGATCTCACCGAATCGGGCAACGCGCTCGGCGCGGTCGCGATGTAACTGGCCGACGACTTCCTCGGTCAACGATCCGGCCAGCGCGCCGAGCGCGGTCGACTCACCGATCGGGATCCCAACCATCGCGCACAACGCGGCCACGCCCGGCGCGATCGTGTTGCCGGCCGTCCGGCTCACCACGCCCCATACGCGTTTCTCGACCTCACCCACGCCTGCAAGTGTGCACACCGGGCACGATGGTTGGCATGACCGCCCGCCTCAGCGCGTCTGTGCGAGCCCGACCCAGCCGATGAACCGTCCGTACAGCTCGCCCGCCGGGGCCTGCGGCAGGTCCTCCGAGGCGTCCGCGAAGCAGGTCGCGAGGTATAGCGCCAGCGAGACGTGGGCGCCGGCGTATTCGGCGAGAAGCTCGGCGCGGCGGGTGTCGCACGGCCAGGCCGACGGGCAGCCGCCGCAGGTCCATGTCGGCCGGACCGCCAGGTGTGCGCTCACCGACGACCCTCCCCGGTCAGAGCGGGGCGTACCGCCCGCCCCGGAAGCCCTCGAAAAGCCACCTGCGGGCGGTACACCGGCTTTGGATCGGGGGACGCGGCGCCTTGCGGACTCAGGGAGCATGACCCCTCCGGTGCGTCGCGTCCCCCACGGTCGCCCACCGCCGCGGAGTTTGCGGCCTCGGCACGACGGCGGGGATCTACGACTCAACGTACGGAAGCGGCTACCGGGGCAACAGGGACGCGCTGTTCCCTCTCATATGCGTTCGTGGCCCGTAGGAGGACACCGCGTCACCCGTCCCTAGTGCGGGCTGAGCGACCGCACCAGGTCCCGCAGCGCGTTCGATGGGCGGGTCTTACGCTCTCGAATCTCAGTCACCAGGCTGCGAGCCACCGGCTGGTGGCGGAACCACACCGGCGCGAGGTCCTTGGCCTCGTGCAACACATCGACGGCCGCGTCATCGCGGCGCCCGTCGGTGTACGCCTGCGCCACATCGAGCAGGTGCCGGCCGTAGGAGATGGTGAAAAGGTCCTCACGGCGTACCCCCTGCGCGGCCGTTAGCGCCTTGTCCGGCTGGCCGGCCACAGCGTGCGCGTAGGTGGTCTGCATCGCCACCTGCGTCGGGCCGAAGTTCACCTGATAGTCGTGCCGGTCACGGTCCATCCGCGCGGCTGCGACGCGTGAGAGCGATATGTAGTCCTGCGCGGCTTCCGGCCGGTTGCCCTCGACCGCACCGGCCATCGCCCACAGCACGAGCCCACCCCATACGGTCAACTGCTCCGGTGTGGCGGTGGTGAACCGCGGCTCGATGCGTTCGGCCGCACGAATGGCCACCTGTTCGGCCTCGCGATGTCGGGCCTGGCCGATCAACGCCCAGGCGTACGAGCCATGCAGGACCGCCCACAGCAGCTCGTCCTCACCCCCAGCCGCGGCGGCGATGCCGCGTTCGGCGCTGACGGCGGCGAGGTCCTCGCGGCCGAGATGGACCAACAGGCAGGCGGCGATCTCGTACGCCTCCGCCAGTGCCCGGCTGACCGTAACGCCGAGCAGACGGTGAGCCAGGCGGGCCTCGGCGATGAGGGCCGGCACGGTGCGGGCGAGCTCGACAAACCGGCCGGCCCAGTAGTCCGCCCAGGCGCGATCGACCGCGGCCGCGAGCTCGGCGAGCGGGGTCGGTTCGCCGTCGTCAGCCGGGTCGACGCCGACCAGCAGGTCGGGCGACAGGAGCGTGTCGCGTAGGGCGAGCACGAGCCGATCGCCGGCACCGTCGAGACGCGGCCGCTTGTCGGTCAGCTCGGACATCGGCACATCCAAGGCGTTGGCCAAGGCGGCGATCGTGGTCAGCCGCGCACTCTGCCGCTTGCCCTGTTCGAGCTTCTTGACCAAATCAACGCTCAACCCGGCCAAGGCGGCAAGGGCCTCCTGGGTGAGACCATGTTCGCCGCGCAGTCGGTGGAGTCGTTCACCGATCGTGTCGGGTTCGTGCTGACCAGCCATGGCCCGTCACCGTCTCAAGAGGAGAGGTCCTGGAGGCGGGCGGGGCCGAATGCTAACCCGGCCGCTCGCCGTCGACCTCGACGGTACGCGAACGGGCGCGCGGGCCGCTTGAGTCTCAGCGCTTGGCCGCGCAGAGCAGCCCGTCCCTGGTGGGTACCAGCGCGGGAACCCACTCGTCGGTGTCGCGCAGCGACTTGACAACCTCCCGCAGGGCGACCGTGGCCGGATCGCGTACCGCCGGGTCGCCGACTCGGCCGGCGGCCAGCGCGCCGCCGAGCACCAGGACCCCGCCCGGGCGCAGCAGGCGGGCGGCGGCGACCACCCCGGCCGCGTACTCGGTCACGTCATGGTCGACGAAGACCAGGTCGTAGACCCCGTCGGCGAGCCGGGGCAGCACATCCAGGCCACGGCCGGCGATGATCCGGGTCCGGGACGGAGCGAACCCCGCCTCGGCGAACGCCCGGCGGGCCATCCGCTGGTACTCCGGCTCGATGTCGATGGTCGTCAGGATCCCGTCGGGACGCATCCCGCGCAGCAGCCAGAGGCCGCTCACGCCGATGCCCGTGCCGACCTCGACGACGGCCTTCGCCGCGCCGGCCGCGGCGATGAGCCGCAGCACGGCTCCCGCCGCTGGTCCGGTGCAGGTCAGGCCGAGCTCACCGGCCTGCGCCCGGGCGGCGGTCAGCACGGCGTCCTCGACCGGGTAGGCCTCGGTGAAGTCATGCGCATGGTTGGCGTGCTGCTGGGGAACTCTCATGGACGCGGCGATGGCGCACCTCCTCCAGCCTGTCGCGCCGGCGCTGGCCGGTACCGACGAGCACGAGCCTAGGCAAAGACACCCGCTCGTGGTGGATGCCATACCGTGCAATCCTTGGACGCGAGGTGGTGAGTCGGCAGCCGCGAGGCGGGTACGGACAAGCAAGGAGCGGTGATCGTGACGGACGGGTGGGCCGCGCCGCACCGCGGGGGCAGCGGCCAGGCGGCGTCGGCGCAAGGCGGTTCGACGCCCTCGACCAGTGGGTTCGCGCCGAGGTCCCCGTGGTGGTCCGACGCGCTTTCCGATCCCTGGCGCGACCCGCAGGCGCCCGCCATCGTGAAGGTGAGCCCGTCGATCGTGGAGTCGCCCCCGCTGGAGACCGAGGATCCCACCCTGCCGGTCGGCGGGCGGCGCGGCCTGGGCCTGGTGTTCCTGGTCGCGGTGATCACCGCGTTGCTCGCCGGTGCCCTCGGCGGCACTCTCGGCTTCGTCTTCGCCACCCGCGGCGGCTCCCTCCCCGGTGGCGACCGCATTGGGACCGGACCGCTCACCCAGCGCGCCCCCGACTCCCTGGCCGGCGTGGTCAAGAAGGTGCTCCCCAGCGTCGTCACGGTCAAGGTGCGCAACGGTAACGGCTTCGCCATCGGCTCCGGCTTCATCGTCTCGGGCGACGGCTTCCTGATCACCAACGACCATGTGGTGACCGGCGCCTCCGGCCAGGCGACCGTGACGTTCAGCGACGCCAGCACGGCCTCGGCGCGTGTGGTCGGCGCCGACGTGCAGTCCGACGTCGCGGTCCTCAAGATCGACAAGGCCGGGCTGCCGCCGGTCCAGTTCGGCAACTCCGACGCGGTCCAGGTCGGCGACCCGGTCCTCGCGATCGGTTCGCCGCTGGCGCTGGCCAACACGGTGACCTCTGGCATCGTCAGCGCCGTGGACCGGCCGGTACAGGCCGACGAGGCCGGCGGGCCGACCCGGTACTACGCCGCCATCCAGACCGATGCCGCGATCAACCACGGCAACTCCGGGGGTCCGCTGGTCGACATGGCCGGTCAGGTGATCGGCATCAACTCGGTCATCACCTCACCGTCGACCGGTGATGAGAAGACCGCCGGCAACGTCGGCCTCGCCTTCGCCATCCCGATCAACCAGGCGAAGCGGTTGGCCAACGAGATCATCAACACCGGCAAGGCTCGCCGTACCGTGATCGGGGCGGAGCTGGACAACTCGTACCGTGGCCTGGGCGGCGGCGTCCGGCTGAACACGGTCGAGCCGAACGGCCCCGCCGGGGCGGCCGGGCTGCACGCCGGCGACGTGCTGATGCGCCTGGAGGGCCATCCCCTGGAGGAGCCGGGTGACCTGATCGCGCTGGTCCGCAAGTACGCTCCGGGCACCGCGGTGAAGGTCGAGTACATGCGCGCCGGCGCCCGCCTGGTCACCCAGGTCACGCTCGGGGCTGACGCGAACTAGGGCCTGCCGCGACCCGCCGGCAGGTTTGTACGCTAGCAGCATGGGACTGGAGAACCTCGGCGGCTGGGAACTGATCACCATCATCCTGGTCGGCCTGTTCATCTTCGGCCCCGAACGGCTGCCCAAGGCGATCAGCGACGGCGTGCGGATGCTGCGCACCCTGCGCCAGATGGCCCGCAACGCTACCGGCGACCTGAGCCGGGAGCTGGGCACCAACATCCAGCTTGAGGACCTGCACCCGAAGACGTTCCTGCGCAAGCACCTGCTCAGCGAGGCCGACGAGGCAGCCCTGCGCAAGCCGCTGGAAGACGCCTACGGCGAGCTGCGCGGCGTACGGGACGCCTTCGACCTCGACGCTCCAAGCAACGCGACGCCGACGCCGACGCAAACGCCGACGCCCCGCCGCGCCAGCCCGGCGCTCTACGACACCGACGCCACCTGACGCGGCCGTAGTGTCGCGTGTCCGGGTCAGCGAGCCGGGCGCAGGCCCAGGGGTCGGCCGACCAGGCTCTCCCGGCGTACCGCGAGCCGGTCGGCGACCGCTCGCAGGGCCGCCGCGGCAGGGGTGTCGGCGGCGGTGAGGACCAGCGGCGTACCGGCGTCGCCTGTCTCGCGCAGTCGGGTGTCCAGCGGGATCTGGCCCAACAGCGGTACCGACGCACCGACGAGGCGGCTCAACGAGTTGGCCACGGCTTGGCCGCCGCCGCTGCCGAACAGCTCCATCCGCTCCCCAGAGGGCAGCTCCAGCCAGGACATGTTCTCCACGACGCCGAGCAGGCGCTGGCGGGTCTGCATGACGACGGCTCCGGCCCGTTCGGCGACCTCGGCGGCCGCCGCCTGTGGCGTGGTGATGACCAGGATCTCGGCCATCGGCAGCAGCTGGGCGAGCGAGATGGCGATGTCGCCGGTACCGGGGGGCAGGTCGAGCAGCAGCACGTCGAGCTCGCCCCAGTACACGTCGGCGAGGAACTGCTGCAGCGCCCGGTGCAGCATCGGGCCTCGCCAGACCACGGCGGCGTTGCCGGAGGTGAACATGCCGATCGAGATGACCTTGATGCCGTACGCCTGTGGCGGCATGATCATGTCTTCGACCTGGGTCGGCCGGCCCCGTACGCCGAGCATCCGCGGCACCGAGTGGCCGTAGATGTCGGCGTCGACCACACCGACGGACAGCCCCCGCGCGGCCAGCGCCGCCGCGAGGTTGACCGTCACGCTCGACTTGCCGACGCCACCCTTGCCGCTGGCCACCGCGTAGACGCGGGTGCGGGAACCGGGCTGGGCGAACGGGATCACCGGCTCGGCAGCCGCGCCGCCACGCAGCCGGGTCTGCAGGTCGCGCCGCTGCTCGGGGCTCATCACGCCGAAGTCGACGCGCACCGCACGTACTCCCGCGACCGCACCGACCGCGGCCGTGACGTCGTCGCGCAGCTTGTCGCGCAGCGGGCAGGCGGCGACCGTCAGCAGGATCGTCACGTCGGCCACGCCGTCGCGCCCGACCGACGCCGAGCGCACCATGCCCAGCTCGGTAATCGGCTGGCGGATTTCGGGGTCGTTGACCGTGGCCAGCGCGGCTTCGAGCGCGCTGTCGACGGTTGGAGCAGGTGCGGTCATGGGACCCATGCTACGGCGGGCACAATCTGATGCATGGACAGTCTCCCGCGGCGGGCGGTCCTGGGCGCGCTGGCGCTTGCGGGCGTGGGCACCGCGGTCAGCGTCGCCGTCAGGCCCAGGCCCGCGCGGGCTCCGGCGCCGCTGTTCACTCCCGGCCGCGTCTTGCGATCCCAACCCCGGAAGGAGTACGCCCAGAAGCTCGCCGCCGAGGTCGCCCGCTACCTGGCGCCGACGCCGGACCACCCGCGCCATCCGTGGTATCCGGGCGCCGTGGTGCTCACCGCCTTGCGCGGTGACATCCTCGCGCACGAGGCCGTCGGGGAGGCGGTCCGGTACGGGCCCGGCGCGGTGGAGCTGCCGGCAGCGCTTCGGGTGCCGGCCGCCACCGACACGATCTACGACCTCGCCTCGCTCACCAAGCTGTTCACCACGGTGCTGGCGCTGCGCCTGGTCGACCACGGCGAGCTCGACCTGGCCAGGCCGGTGTCGTGGTACCTGCCCGCCTTCAGCGGCAAGCCCGAGGCCACGGTGGCGATGCTGTTGACCCATACCGCCGGGCTGCCCGGCGACATGGACCTCAAGCCACTGCCGGACCGGGACAGCCGGATCGCCGCCGTGCTGGCCGCGCCGCCGCTGTCGGCGCCGGGGACCCAGTTCCGCTACTCCGACCTCGGGTTCATCACGCTGGGCGTGCTGGTCGAACGGCTCGCCGGCACCCGGCTGGACGATCTCGTGGCGGCTCAGATCACCGGCCCGCTCGGGATGCGCGACACCGGCTTCGCCCCGCTGACCGCGGCCTGGGCGCGGGTGGCGGCGACGGAGTACATGCCGTGGACCGGGCGCGGTGTCGTGCGGGGCCAGGTGCACGACGAGGCGGCGTGGACGCTGGGCGGGGTCGCGGGCCACGCGGGCCTCTTCGGTACCGCCTTCGACGTCGCGATCCTGGGCCAGATGCTCGCTAACGGCGGCGAGTACGCCGGAGTGCGCCTGCTGCGCGAGCGGACCGTGACCCGGATGCTCGCCAACTGGAACGGTGCCCTGGGCCCGGCGGCCGCGCACGGGCTCGGGGTCGCGCTGGACCAGCCGCAGTACATGGGCGCGCTCGCCGGTCCACAGACGTTCGGCCACACCGGCTTCACCGGCACCTCACTGGTCGTGGAGCCGGACCGGGGCGCGATCGCCGTGCTGCTGACCAACCGCGTCCACCCCGACCGCCGGTGGGGGACCATCTACCCGCCCCGGCGTACCGTCGCCGACAGCCTCGCCGCCGCCTAGAAATCGCCCGCCTAGGATCTCCGCGCGCGCTCCTTGCGCTCCGCCTTCGCCCGGCGGAACGCCTGCTCGTCCAGCTCCTCGGCCAGCCGGGTCAGCTCCGAACGCAGGAAGTCCCGGGTGGCCACCTCGCCCAGGGCGATCCGCAGCGCCGCGATCTCCCGGGACAGGTACTCGGTGTCGGCCTTCTGCATTGCCGCGCGCCGCCGGTCCTCCTCCATCGCCAGGCGGTCCCGGTCGGTCTGGCGGTTCTGCGCCAGCAGGATCAGCGGTGCGGCGTAGGAGGCCTGCAGGGACAGGATCAAGGTCAAGAACGTGAAGGTGTACGGGTCGAAGCGCCATTCCCGCGGTGCGAGCGTGTTCCAGCCGAACCACAGCACGATCACCACGGTCATGTAGACGAGGAACCGCGGCGTGCCCATGAACCGGGCGAACCGCTCCGACCACCGGCCAAAGGTCTCCGGGTCGAAGCGGGGCAGCTTGATGCGGCCCGGCTCGCGGGGCTGGTCCAGCCGGCCGTACCGGCGCTGCTCAGCCATTGCCGGGCCCGTTCGTCGTCGGGTCCGAGGCATCCCGGTCCCGCCAGTGCGCCGGCAGCAGGTGGTCAAGCAGGTCATCCACGGTGACCGCGCCGACCAGGCGGCTGTTGTCGTCGACTACCGGCATGCAGACGAGGTTATAGGTGGCCATCTGCCGGGTGATCTCGGTGAGCGGCATGGTGGGCTGCAACGGGTCGATGTCGTTGTCCACCACCCCGCCCAGCAGCGCCGCCGGCGGCTCGCGCAGCAGCCGCTGGAAATGCACCACGCCGATGTACCGGCCGGTCGGGGTGGCCATCGGCGCGCGGGCCACGAAGACGCCCGCCGCCACCGCCGGTGACAGCTGCGGCTCGCGGATGCGGGCGAGCGCCTCGGCGACCGTCGCATCCGGTGTCATGATCACCGGTTCAGACGTCATGATGCTGCCGGCCGTACCCGGCTGGTAGGCAAGCAGCTGCCGCACCGGGGACGCCTCGTCGGGCTCCATCAGGTCGAGCAGCACGTCCTGATCGGGCTTTGGCAGCTCGGCGAGCAGGTCGGCCGCGTCGTCAGGGTCCATCTCCTCCAGGACGTCGGCGGCGCGCTCGGGCTCCAGGGCGCCGATGATCTCGACCTGGTCATGCTCCGGCAGCTCCTCGAGCACGTCGGCCAGCCGCTCGTCGTCCAGCGCGGAGGCCACCTCAAACCGCCGGCTGTCGGAGAGGTCCTGCAGCACGTTGGCGAGGTCCGCGGGGCGCATGTTCTCCAGTAGCGCCAGCAGGCCGGCGGCGCCCTGGGTCAGCGGCGCGTCGAGCATCCCGGCGACCTCGGGCCATTCGAGCTGGTGCAGGTGGCCGCGGCGGGTCAGGCGGCCGGTGTACTCGCGTACCGCCACCCGGGTCAGCGACCACTCGCCGGTGCGGTCGGCCTCCATGGCGACGTCGACCACGGTGGCCGGCTTGCCGGTGGCCGCGATCGTGACCCGCCGGTCCAGCAGATCCTCCAGGACGAGCAGCTCACCGGGGCGCTTGGAAAACCGGCGCAGGTTCAGCGTGCCGGTGTTGAGCACGACCGAGTCGTACTCGATCGTCGTGATCCGCCCGATGGGGATGAAGATGCGCCGCCGCATCGGCATCTCGGCGACCAGACCGACCACCCGCGGCGGCTGGTTCCCGGCGCGGGCGCGCGCGACCGCGTCCCGCACCCGCCCGACCTGGTCCCCGTTGGGGTCGAAGATGGCCAACCCGGCCAGCCGGGCCACATAGACTCTGGTGGCCGTGGTCACGATTTCCAGCGTAGATCGCGGCACCGCGAAGCGTGAGGCCGCTCCGCCACCGCCTAGGCTGGCAAGCATGAGCGAGCTGGAGTACGAGGTCGTCGACGTCTTCACCGACCGGCCGTTCACCGGCAACCCGTTGGCCGTGGTGTTCGGCGCCGACGGGCTCTCCGGCGAGCAGCTGCAGGCGATCGCCAGCGAGTTCAACCTTTCTGAGACCGTCTTCGTGCTGCCGCCGACCGCCGCCGACGCGACCTACCGGGTGCGTATCTTCACTCCGGTCGCCGAGCTGCCGTTCGCCGGGCACCCCAGCGTGGGCGCGGCAGTGACCCAGCTGCGCCGCGGTGCCGTCGCAGCCGGCACGGTGGTGCAGGAGTGCGGTGCCGGGCTGCTGCGGATCGCGGTGTCCGAGGCCGGGACTGCCACGTTGACCGGCGGTGAGCCGACCGTCGGCCCGGAGCTGGACCCGGCGCCGCTGCTGGCCGCGGTTGGCTTGGGCGAGAAGGACTTCGCCGGCCCGCCGCCGCGTTCGGCGGGGTGCGGGTTGGAGTTTCCGTTCCTGTCGGTGGTGCCCGACGCGGTGGCCCGGGCGGCCTGCGACGCGGCGGCGAGCCGCCTCGCCCGGGTGTCCCAGGTCTGCGTGTTCGCCTGGTCCGCCGCTGACCGTACCGCGCACACGCGGGTGTTCGTGCCCGCGCTGGGGGTACCGGAGGATCCCGCCACCGGCTCGGCCGCGCTCGGCTTCGGGGTCTGGCTGGTCGCCTCCGGCCTGCTGCCCGGCGAGGACGTTTCGGCGTACTCGATCCGCCAGGGCGTCGAGATGCATCGACCGTCCACACTGGACTGTACCGTGACGGCCGAGGGTGGCCGGGCGATCGCCGCGACCGTGACCGGTCATGTGGTGCCGATCGCCGCGGGGCGGATCGGCGTACCCCCGTTCGTGGGCTAGCCGCCGTGCCGGAGAAGGAGTCGTGGACGTCCACTCACGACGGACGTCACCTGGCCGGTCGCCGGAAGCGCGACACGGCACCAGAGCTCCTGCTGCGCCGCACCCTGCACGCTCGGGGCGTGAGGTTCCGGCTCCACCGGCCGCTCGCGCACCGGTGCACACCCGACATCGTCCTGCCTGGGCGTCGACTGGCCGTGTTCGTCGACGGCTGCTGGTGGCACTCCTGCCCGGTACACGGGCGGAAGACGCCGTTCACCGGTCCCAACGCCGAGCTGTGGGAAGCCAAGATGGCTCGGGTCAGGCAGCGCGACGCCGAGGCGACCGCGACAGCTCAGCGTCTCGGTTGGACGGTCCTGCGGTTATGGGAGTGCGAGATCATGAGCGATCCGCAGGAGGCGGCGCTGCGCGTGCTGAAGTCCTAGCTCGCGCTGATGTGCTAGCTCGGTCGTGGCGACGGCCCTCGGCCAGGTCCGTTGTGCGCATCCTTCGGCCCGACCACGTGACGGAAGCGGTCCGGGACCGCCATCGGGGGACGCGGCCGTGGCGTCCTTCTCGCTCGGGGCCGTAACAGAACCGCAGGGTTCTGGTACCCGTATCCGGGCGCCAGGATCTGCTCCACCAACGCCCGGCCGACGACCTCGGCCAGCAGCGGGGGCGTTGCGTTGCCGATCTGTCGAGTACGTTCGCGCGGCTTGCCCACGACATGCCAGTCGTCGGGAAAGCTCTGCAGCCTCATGCGCTCCCGCGCCGAAAGTGGCCGGTTGTCCCAATGGAACGGTCCGGTCGCCGGACCGGGGTTCGCCGGCAGCGTCCACGATGGCCGGTCCTTAGCCAGCTTCAGAAGGAACGACCAGTATCTGGTGCGGTACCCGAACAGCTCCTCGCCGCCGCCTCGGGCGGTCAGGTACTGGTAGTTGCCGCCCTCCGGGACGCAAGCGAGCAGGTCGGTCCAGCCGCCGCCGGGTTGGGGAACGTCGTTCTCCCGTAGGTCCCCGATGGCGTCCCAGGCGGTAGTCGGGTGCTCGGTGTGCGTGGCTGGTGGCATTCGAAACGGGAGCCGGTCTCTGGTCGCCACGCCGATGACCCGTTGCCGGTGCTGCGGTACCCCGTAGGCGGCGGCGTCGACCACCTCGGCCTGAAGCTCGTACCGGACGTGATGCCTTCTGTTGATCTCACGGAGCCGCTCCTGGATGAACGGCAACGCGGAAACCGTTCCGCGCAGGAAACCCGCGACGTTCTCGATCAGCACCACGCGGGGCAGGAACGCCGCGACGAGGTCGAGCATCGCGAACACGGTCAACGCCCTTGAGTCGTCCATGCCGCGCCGGCCGGAGTGAACCCACTGGCCGGCCATTGAGAACGGCTGGCAGGGCGGCCCGCCGGCGAGGACGGCAAGCTCGCCGCAACCCAGCCCGACATCTTCCGGGGTGAGCGTCTTGGCCGCCTCGACCACGTCTGAGCAGTCGAGCAGCTTCCAGCTCGGCCGGTTCTCCTCCAGGGTTCTGGCGCATGCGCTGTCGTTTTCGATGCATGCGATGGTCTCCAGGCCCGCCGCCTCCAGGCCGCAGTCGAGGCCCCCTGCCCCCGTGAAGAGCGAGAGCACCGAGCCGTGTCCGACCATCCCTCGGCGCACCTGGCCTTTCGTGGCTCGGCGGTCCACGCGCGTGGACCGGGCGGGAGCAGCGAGCATCTTCCGACGAGCTCAGCGGATTGAGGCCGGGTTGTCAAGGATCTCAGGCGCTGACACGCGCCTCGGTGTTTCGTTGCATGCTGGCCATCATGCCGAACGCTGTGTACCACCGGTCCCTACCGGCCCGCCTGGCCGCCGCAGTGGTCTTTCTCGCCAGCGGCTCGGTGCTGGTACTGGAGATCGTGGGCCTGCGCCTGGTAGGCCCGTACGTGGGGGTCACGTTGCAGACCAGCAGCGCCGTGATCGGCGTGGCGCTGGCCGCGATCGCCTATGGCGCCTGGACCGGCGGGTGGCTCGCCGACCGCCTCGACGCCCGCCGGCTGCTCGCCCCGGCGCTGGTACTCGCCGGCGCCGCCACGGCGCTCACGCTGCCGATCGTGCGCTACGCCGGCCGCCTGCTGCGCGGCACCGACCCGACCAGCGTGCTGTTGCTGGCGGTGCTCGCCCTGTTCATACCGGCCGCCCTGCTGTCGGCGGTGACCCCGCTCGTGGTGAAGCTGCAGCTGGCGGATCTGCGGCAGACCGGCCGGGTGGTCGGGCGGCTGTCCGGCATCGGTACGCTCGGCGCGATCACCGCGACGCTGGGCACCGGCTTCGTGCTCGTCGCCGCCCTGCCTACCAGCACCATCGTGGTCAGCCTCGCGGTGCTGCTCGGCGCCGCCGGGCTCGCCTTGGGGTGGTACCTGGCACGGCGTCCCGCCATCGTCACGGCGCTCGTCGTCCTCGCCGGCGGCGGGCTGGCGGTCGCCGCGCCGAACCCGTGTGACGTCGAGACCGCGTACCACTGCGCCAGCGTGACCGTCGACGGGCAGCGACCGACCGGCCGGTACCTCTGGCTCAACGGCGCCGAACACTCCTATGTGGACCTCGCCGACCCGCGCTACCTGGAGTTCGCGTACACCCGGTGGATCGGCGCGCTCGTCGACGTGCTGGCACCCCCGCAGCGGCCGATCGACGTGCTGCACGTCGGCGGCGGTGGCTTCACGCTGCCGGGGTACGTCGAAGCGACCCGGCCGGGCAGCGACAACCTGGTGCTGGAGCTCGACGGTGAGCTGGTCGCGCTCGCCCGCGCGCGGCTGGCGCTGAGCTCGGGCCCGCGCGTGGTCACCGGCGACGCGCGGGTCAACCTGACCCGCCAGCCGGCGGGCGGCCGCGACCTGGTCATCGGCGACGCGTTCGGCCGCCTCGTGGTGCCGTGGCACCTCACCACCAGGGAGCTGATGGCCGAGGTTCATCGTGTGCTGCGTGAGGCAGGCGTCTACGCGATGAACCTCATCGACCGTCCGGGCGCCCACTTCGCCCGGGCCGAAGCGGCCACGGTGGCGTCGGTCTTCGGGTACGTGGCGCTGATCGCCCCGCCAGCCGCCGTCCGCGGCGCCGAGGTCGCCAACTTCGTCCTGCTCGCCTCCGACGCGCCGCTGCCGCTGGACGCGCTCCGGCCCCGGCTGGCGGCGCTCGCCGAGCCGGTGGAGCTGGTCTCCGGTACGGCCCTGGACGCCTTCGCCGGCCACGCCCCGGTGCTCACCGACGACTACGCACCGGTTGACCAGCTCCTGGCCGGCTTCCTCGGGTAGCGGTCCTCAGAGCTCGCCGGGTGGTGCGGTCACGGCTCGCGCCGCGGGGGCCGCCACGCCGCGGCGGGCACTGCCCACCACCGCGATCCCGACGCCGCAGACCAGCACCACGAGGCCGGGCAGGCTGCGCAGCGCCGGCACCTGGCCCACCAGCGCCCAGCCGAGCAACGCCGAGCCCGGCACCTCGAGGAGCAGCAGCACCGAGATCGTGGTCGCCGAGATCCGCCGCAGCGTGTAGTTGAGCAGCGAATGACCCAGCAGCTGTGGGCCGGCGGTCAGCGCCGCGATCGCGAGCCAGGCCTGCGGCGGGTACCCGTGCAGCGACGCCCCGCCGACCAGGCAGACCACACAGAGGACGGCCGCGCAGACGGTGTAGCAGACCGTGGTGTACGCCAGCGTGCTTGTCGTCACCCGGGCCCGCTCGCCAAAGGTGGTGTAGATCGCCCCGGCCGCGCCCCCTACCAGCGCCAGCATGTCACCGGCGACCGCTCGCGCGGACACGCTGACATCGGCGCCGGTGGCGAGGGCCGCCCCGACGACAGCGAGGCCGACACCGAGCCAGGTTGCGCTCGGAACCGGAATCCCGCGCAGGCGCGCGATCAGCGCAGCCCACACCGGTTGGGTAGCGACGAGGGCGGTCGCGGTCGCGACGCTGGTCAGCTTCGCGCTGGGCACCCACGTCCCGAAATGCCCGGCAAGGGCGAACCCCGCGAGTACCGACAACAGCCCGGCCCGGCGCCCATCGCCCGGCCGGAACAGGTCGGCGAGCTGGTGGCGCCGCCCCGCGATCGCCACCGGTGCGATGACGCCCACGGCCAGGGCGTTGCGCCAGAACGCGATCGCGAGCGCGGGGGCGGCCGCATAGGCGATCAGCGCCGCCGACGAGGAGACCGCGAACAGCGAAACCACCAGCGCGCTGACGGTCGGCAGGCCCAGTGATCGCATCGCAGCCAATGCTGCCACGCGCCGCACGTGCTGCTCGACGTGGCATCGATACCGGTACCTTGACGGTCATTCCGGCGTACCCTCAGCGACATGAGTAGCGCGTTCGCGGAAGCGGAGGGCGCTGAGCTCGCGGTGCTGGCTGTCGCGGCCGTCGCCGCCCGCTTGGCGGGCTGCGCGATCCGCCGGCCGCAACCGGTGTCGGCCGCGCTGCGCGCCTGCGGCGCCTCGTTCGTGACGCTGGAGGCCGCCGGTACCCTGCGCGGCTGCATCGGCACCTTAGAACCCGCGCGCCCCCTCTATCTCGACGTGACCCACAACGCGGTGCGCGCGATGAGCGACCCGCGGCTGCCGCCGGTCACCGATGCGGACTGGCCCGAGCTGGATGTGACCGTCTCCGTACTGTCGGCCCCGCAGCCGATGGTCGCACCCGACCTGGATGCCTTGCTGGCGACGCTGCGCCCCGGCGTCGACGGGCTCCTGCTCACCGACGGCGTACGCCGGGCCACGTTCCTGCCGACCGTGTGGGCCAGGGTGCCCGAGCCCGCCCGGTTCGTCGCGGCACTCCTCACCAAGGGCGGCTGGCCGGCACAGGGCTGGCCGACCCGCCTGATGGTCCAGCGCTACACGGCTGTCGAGTTCCACAATCGTTCACCGCGCGAGCCGTGGCAGGATGGCGCGCATGAGCCCGGTTGAGCCGCTGGTCGAAGAGGCGATGAAGAAGGCCGCCATCGCGTGGGTGTCCGCGGCAGGGCACGAGCAGGTGGCGGTCTGGTGTCTCTGGCACGAGGGCGCGCTGTTCGTCGTCAGCGGCCCGGGCGAGCAGCCGGCACCGGGCCTTGCCGGTGCCGCCACCGCGATCGTGACCGCGCGCGGCGACCACGGCGGGCGCATCGTCTCCTGGCCCGCCACGGTGTCCACAGTGGAGCCGGGCAGCGCGGAGTGGACGTCGGTCGTGCCGCTGCTGACCGGCAAGCGGCTCAACGCGCCGGTGACCGCCGAGCAGCTGGCCGAGCGCTGGGCAGCCGAGTGCGTGGTCAGCCGGCTCACCCCGGCCGGCGGGGTCGCCGAAGCCGGCGCCACCCTGCCCGACGGCTCGCTGGCGACGCCACCGCGGCCGACCCCGGCGGTACGGCTGTCGCGCCGGCCGTTTCGCCTGCATCGGGTACGGCGCCCGTAAGCTGCGTGAGCTGGCTTGCGACTGCGGTCCTCGCAAGCTGCGGTCCTCGCGCTGCGCGCTAGGCTCGGGCTTGTGCGCCTGACGTCGGGCAGACTGTTCGTGGCCGTTCTGGCGGCGCTTGCGGTGGCCGGTGGTGCGGCCGGCTGCGCCGGCCGCACCACCGGCCACCCGGGCGCCTCGCCCGACCCGACCGGGCCGGTCCGCACCGCCGGATGCGCCACGCACACCTCACCGCCAGCCATGAGCATCGACGGCACTCCGCAACCGGCGAACCAGGAAGCCCTCGGCGAGATGGCCGACCGCATCACGCCGCGCGCCGAGGAGCGCTACGCCGACGTGTACGCCGGGCTGGAGATGGTCCAGGAGCTGGACCGGCTGCGGGTCTACCGCAAGCCTTCGAAGGATTTCGACGCGTGGATCCTGCAGGACTTCCGCGCCGACTGCGTGGAGCTGATCGACGCGCCCCATTCGGCGGTCGAGCTGAAGGCGCTGCAGGACCGCATCGGAAGCGACATGGACTACTGGGCCCAGCAGGGCGTTCACATCTCGACGATCGGCTCACGGGTGGACGGCAGTGCGGTTGAGGTCGGGACGGTCGACGTCGACCGGGCCAAGGTGGAGCTGCCGAAGCGTTACGGCACGGCGATCCCGATCGTGGTGATCGAACAGGGACCGGTGCAACCGGGCGTGGGCCATCCCTGACGGTTGCGCCGGCTTTCGCCGGCGCGACTGGTCGCAGGCTTTCGCCGGCGGGACAGTCAGGCGCCGACCGCCGCGAGGCTCGCCTCCCACAGTCGCGCGGCGAGCACCGGGTCGGCCGCCGCCGGGGCGGGCGCCCGCAGCCTGCGCCTGATGTAGTACGCACCGGGCGTGATGTCCGGCGCGGGCGCCGTTGCGAGCCACACCAGCGTGTCGGCGCCTTGGGCGGGGCTCAGCATGAACGGGTTCACTGTGAAGAACACCCGGGCGATGGTGCCGCCGCCGAAGTTGGTGCGCACCAGGCCCGGGTGGAAGCACGTCGAAAGGATGTCGGGCCAGCGCCGGGTCGCCTCGATCGTGAAGAGGATGTTGGCCTGTTTGCTGGTGCCGTAGGCGCGCCAGGTGCCGTACCCGTTCGCGGGGAGGCGTAGCTGGTTCGGGTCGAGCCTGCCCGAGCTATGCGCGTCCGAGGCCGTGTTGACGATGCGCCCGCCCCGCAACTGCTCGCGCAGCAGGAGCGTCAACAGGAACGGGCTCAGATGGTTGGTCTGCAACGTCCTCTCGTAACCGTCCACTGTGGAGGCCGCTCGTCCGCTCACGGCGCCGGCGTTGTTGGCCAGCACGTCGATGCGGGGCAGCCGCTCACGCAGCTGCTCGGCGAGCAGATGAACGTCGTCGAACCGGGCGAAGTCGGCCTGCAGCGCCAGCGGTGCCGGGCCGCCGGCTGCCTCGCGTACTCGTTCCGCGGCGGACCGAAGGCGGGCCGGGTCTCGCCCGACCAGGACGACCTGTCCGCGACGCCGCGCGATCGACTCGGCGGCGGCGAGGCCGACCCCGGAGCTTGATCCGGTGATCACGAACACCCGGCCGGTGAGATCTCCCACAGGTGCGTTCTGTGCGGTCACGGTGCGAGGCTACCGTCTGGTACATGCCAGCGCCTGAACCGCCCACTGCCGGCCGCTTGACCGCGGACTCCGCTTCGCTGCATCCGCTGGCGGCCGCTGGACGTCCCCGCCGGTCCTGCCTCGCCGTTCCGGGCTCGAGCGTGAAGATGCTCGACAAGGCCCAGGGTCTGCCGGCTGACCAGGTCTTCCTCGACCTGGAGGACGCCGTCGCGCCGCTGGCCAAGCCCGAGGCGCGCAAGAACGTGGTCGCCGCGCTCAACGAAGGCGACTGGGGTGGCAAGACCCGGGTGGTACGCGTCAACGACCTGACCACGCCGTGGACGTACCGGGACGTGGTGGAGGTCGTGGAGGGTGCCGGCGCCAACCTGGACTGCGTCATGCTGCCGAAGGTGCAGTCGGCGGCGCATGTGCAGTGGCTTGACCTGACCCTGACCCAGATCGAGAAGACGCTCGGGCTGCCGGTTGGCTCGATCGGCATCGAGGCGCAGATCGAGAACGCGGCCGGGCTGGTCAACGTGGACGCCATCGCGGCCGCGTCGCCCCGGCTGGAGACCATCATCTTCGGGCCGGCCGACTTCATGGCGTCGATCAACATGAGGTCGCTCGTTGTCGGCGCGCTGATCCCGCAGTACGCGGGTGACCCGTACCACTACATCCTGATGCGCATCCTGATGGCCGCCCGCATGCACGACCTGCAGGCCATCGACGGCCCGTACCTGCAGATCCGCGATCTCGACGGCTTCCGCGAGGTGGCCGGGCGCAGCGCCGCGCTGGGCTACGACGGCAAGTGGGTGCTGCACCCGGGCCAGATCGAGGCCGCCAACGAGGTGTACTCGCCCTCGCAGTCCGACTACGACCACGCCGAGCTGATCCTCGACGCTTACGCCTACTACACCTCAGAGGCCGGCGGGAAGCTCGGCGCGGTGATGCTCGGCGACGAGATGATCGACGAGGCGTCGCGCAAGATGGCGACGGTGATCGCGGGCAAGGGACGAGCGGCCGGGCTGACCCGCACGTCGGTGTTCGAGCCGCCGGCCTAGGCCGGCTCGCGGGTTGGCTGGCTCAGCTCGGGCGGCTCAGCTCGGGCGGCTTAGCTCGGGCTGTCCGTCGGCGCGTTCTGGACCGTCCAGACGACCAGCACGATGATCAGGGTACCGATGATCACGGCGAGCGCGGTGGCGATCCAGCCGACGATGATGCCGGCCAGCGCCATGCCGTCGCCGCCCTCGCCCCGTTCGCGGATCTGCTTGCGCGCCACGTGACCGAGGATCGCGCCGACGATGCCGAGGAGGCCACCGAACCCGTAGCAGATCAGGCCGGCCGCCCCGACCAGGGACACGACCATCGCGGCGATGGACATCCCGTTGGTATGGGTGGGGCCGCCCGTGACCGGAGCGCCGTAGCCGCCGTACCCGTAGGCGGGTGGATAGCCGGCAGCGGGGCTGCCTGGCTGTGCGGGACCGCCGCTGGCCGGATAGGCGGATGGATCGCCGGGTTGGGCGGGCGAGGGCCAGGACTGGTCCGGCCAGCCGCCGGGCTGTTGCGGCGGGTAACTCATGTCAGCTCCGTCGGATGAGGGTCCTGCTAAGGGTAGTCGCGTGGGGCTGGGCGCGTGGCACCCGGCACGGTCGAGGCGATCATTGCTGGTTCGGCAGCTCGCCTCCGGCAGCGCCGAGAATGACAACCAGGTAGAAGGCGCAGGGTAGCAGCGCGAGGCCGACGCCGATCCAGCCCATGATGATGCCGGCGAGAGCCATGCCGTCGCCCGCTTCATGCCGTTCGCGGATCTGGCGGCGCGCCGCGTGCCCGAGGAGCGCGCCCACCAGAGAGATCAGGCCGCAGGTGACGAGACAGAGGATCAGCCCGGCGACCGAGCAGACCAGCGACCCGACGGCCAGGCCGTTGGTGGGCGGTCCGACCGGCGGGACGTAACCGCCGTACGGCCACTGGGCCGGGTAGGCCGGCTGGGGGTACGGGGAGGTCACCGGGTAGTCGAGGTCGGACTCCGGGTCGAACCGGGTGACCGGTCGGGTCACCGGAGCGGCGCGACCGGGCCGGAACCGCTCCGGAACCGCTGGCAGCGGGCGCGTCTGCGCCGGCTCCTGGGTCTGCGCCGGCTCCCGGGCCGAGTCGTCGGCCGGCTCGGACGCCTGGGGCGGCTCGGGTGGCTCGGGTGACTCGGGTGACTCGGGTGACTCAGGTGGCGGCTGGGGGGCGGTCACCGCATCGAGGCTAGCCGAGCGAGGCCAACCCGAGCTCCCGCTCATCGCCCCGTAGCGCACGTTCGACCGCGTCGGCGTTGCCCCTTTTGGCCGCAGGAGGCAGGATCGCGGGCATGGCGACTGACGGCAGGACAGCTCCGGCGGGCAAGAGCGGCCGGCGCGACGTCACGCGGCCAGGTCGGCGCGCGCTGCGCTCGGTACCCACCGGAGCGCTGGCCGACGACGGGACCGCGACAGTTATGGAAGCCGGCCCGCTCGACGACCGCCTCGACGGGCGTACCGCGCTGGTGACCGGCGCCGGCAGCCCGGACGGCATCGGCTATGCCACCGCCCGCCGCCTGCGCGCCCTCGGCGCCACCGTCGCCATCGTCTCCACCACCCGGCGCATCCACGACCGGGCCAGCGAGCTGGGCGTCACCGGTTTCGTGGCCGACCTCACCGTCGAGGCCGAGGTCGGTGCGCTCGCCGACGCGATCGGCGAGCAGCTGGGCACCGTCGACATCCTGGTCAACAACGCGGGTCTGGCCAGCAAGGCCAGCCCCGAGGTGCTGCGGCCCGTCGCGCAGCTCACCTACGACGAGTGGCGCGCCGAGATCGACCGCAACCTGAGCACCGCGTTCCTGGTCAGCCGGGCCTTCGTCGGCGGCATGGCCGAACATGGCTGGGGCCGCATCGTCAACTTGGCGGCCACTGCCGGGCCGGTCAACGCCCTGCCCGCCGAGGCGGGGTACGCCGCGGCCAAGGCCGGCGTCGTCGGGCTCACCCGCGCGCTGGCCATGGAGCTGGTCGCCGACGGCATCACGGTCAACGCCGTGGCCCCCGGGATCATCCACACCGGCGCGTCCACGCTCGTCGAGCTCAAGCACGGCTTCGGTACGCCCATGGGGCGCCCAGGGACCCCCGACGAGGTGGCGGCGACGATCACGTTCCTGTGCTCGCCGGCCGCCTCGTACATCACCGGCCAGATGCTCGTCGTCGACGGCGGCAACAGCGTCCGCGAGGCGCAGTACCGCTGAGGCGCTAGTAGCCGCCTCCGCCGCCGGGGCTGGCGCCACCGCCCCCGCCAAACGCCGCGACACCGGCCAGCACGAGACCCAGGGCGAGGGCGAGGTACCCGATGACCAGCGCCGCGGTGGCGATACCGCCGCCACGCTGGCCCGTCTGGTTGATCTGGCGCCTGGCCACGTGTCCGAGCACGATGCCCAGCGGCGCGAACACGAACGCGAAGATGAGCGCGACGACCGCCAGCGCGTTGACGCCGGTGGACTGCGCTGTCCGGGACTGCGTCATCGGAGTCAGGTTCCCGCTATCGACGGTCACCAAACCGCGCGCCGGTGAGGGGTTCGTCGGTGAGGGGGTTCGGTGAGGGGGTTCACAGCCCGCACGGTCTCCGGGCGGTTCATACTCATCGGTAACCCGTCGACCGTTACGGAGGCTCGCCGTGCCACGCCTCGCCCAGACGCCGGGCCTGACCGATGTCCAGCAATCCATCCTGGAGACGGTGCGGGAGTTCGTCGACAAGGAGATCATTCCGCACGCCCAGCGGCTTGAGCACGACGACGTGTACCCGAGCGAGATCGTCGCCGGGATGCGCGAGATGGGCCTGTTCGGCCTGACGATCGCCGAGGAGTACGGCGGGCTCGGCGAGTCGCTGCTGACCTACGCGCTGGTCGTCGAGGAGCTGTCGCGGGGCTGGATGTCCATCTCGGGGATCGTCAACACGCACTTCATCGTGGCGTACCTGATCTCCCAGCACGGGTCCGCCGACCAGAAGGCGCGGCTGCTGCCGAAGCTGGCCACCGGCGAGGTCCGGGGCGCGTTCTCGATGTCCGAGCCGGGCTGCGGCTCCGACGTGGCCGCGATCCGTTCCCGGGCCGACCGCACCGGCGACGGCTTCGTCCTCAATGGACAGAAGATGTGGCTGACCAACGGGGCGTACTCCGCGGTCGTCGCCACGCTCGTGAAGAGCGACCTCGGCGCCGACTCGCCGTACGGCAACATGATCACGTTCCTGCTGGAGAAGGAGCCGGGCTTCGGCGAGACCGCACCGGGCCTGACGATCCCCGGCAAGATCGAGAAGATGGGGTACAAGGGCGTCGAGACCACCGAGATGGTGCTCGACGGGCACGCCGTACCGGCGTCGAGCGTGCTCGGCGGCGAGGCCGGCCTGGGGCGCGGGTTCTACCAGATGATGGACGGCATCGAGGTCGGCCGGGTCAACGTCGCGGCCCGCGCCTGCGGGATCTCGATCCGGGCGTTCGAGCTCGCGATCGCGTACGCCCAACAGCGGGTCACCTTCGGCAAGCCGATCGCGCAGCACCAGGCCGTGGCGTTCAAGCTCGCCGAGATGGCGACCAAGATCGAGGCGGCCCATGCCCTGATGGTCAACGCGGCCCGGCTCAAGGACGCCGGCCAGCGCAACGACGTCGAGGCCGGCATGGCCAAGCTGCTCGCCAGCGAGTACTGCGCCGAGGTGGTGCAGGAGTCGTTCCGTATCCACGGCGGGTACGGCTACTCCAAGGAGTACGAGATCGAGCGGCTCATGCGGGAGGCGCCGTTCCTGCTCATCGGCGAGGGTACCTCGGAGATCCAGAAGACGATCATCTCGCGGGGCCTGCTGTGCCGTGGTCGTGGGCGGAGGAGCGGCTGGCCGCCGCGCGGAACTACTGGGTCGCCACCGTACGTCCGGACGGGCGGCCGCACGTGATGCCGGTCTGGGCGGTGTGGCATGAGGCGTCGCTCTGGTTCTCCAGCAGCCTGGGCTCCCGGAAGATCCGTAACCTGCGCGCCAACCCGCACTGTGCGGCGACGACCGAAGATGCCGCCGATCCCGTCGTCCTGGAGGGGACCGCCGAGGTGGTCACCGACCTGGACCGCATCGCGGCGTTCCTGGCCCGCAGCAACGCGAAGTATGAGGTCGACTATGGGATCGACTTCCTCGACCCGGCGGTGAACGCGACGGTCCGCATCCGGCCGCGCTGGGCCTTCGCGCTCAAGCATGACGACTTCAACGGCTCGCCAACCCGGTGGGCGTTCGCCGGCCGGGTTGTCGATAGTGTGGACCGAGAGCATTGACACCATGCGATGAGCAGCCGGGAGGAACGCGCGCGTGGACCCCGTCGACCTGACCGGCGGCATCGATGTTGCCCGGCCAAGCCCGGCGCGTATCTACGACTATCTCTTGGGAGGTTCGCTCAACTTCGCGGCGGATCGGGACGCGGCGCGCCAGCTCATCGCGATGGTTCCCGACGTACCGCTGGTGGCGCAGGCCAACCGGGCCTTTCTGCGCCGGGCCGTGCGGTTTCTGGTCGATGTGGGGGTCAGGCAGTTTCTCGACCTCGGGTCTGGCGTACCCACCCGCGGAAACGTACATGAGATCGCGCAGCAGATGGCACCGGGCTCGCGGGTCGTCTACGTCGACATCGACCCGGTGGCCGTCGCGCACAGCCGGCAGATTCTGGCTGGAAACGATCGGGCGACCGCGATCCAGCAGGACGCGCGCCGTCCCGAACAGATCCTGGAGCACCCGGAGGTTCGACGGTTGCTCGATCTCTCCCGGCCGACGGCGATGCTTGTGGTGTCGATGCTGCATTTCATCCCGGACTCGGATGATCCAGCCGGCATCATGCACAAGCTGCACGACGCGCTCGCACCCGGCAGCTACCTGGTGCTGTCGCACCTCACATCGGGCAACGGGCCAGGCGGTGCGACGCCGGATGGTGGATGGTCGGACACGTTCGCCAACCCGCGCAGCCTTGCCGAGGTAGCGCGGTTCTTCGCCGGCTTTGATCTGGTGGAGCCAGGCCTGGTGCCGGTCGAGCAGTGGCGTCCGGACGCACCGGGAACGGCCGGCGACAACCCGGCCCTGTTGTGTATGCACGCCGGCGTGGGGCGGAAGGCCTGACCGGTTGAGCCGCTCGATCGCGTGAGCATTCTGGTATGTCCGCCGAAATGTTCACGCGATTGTCTGTAGCGTACCGGTGGCTGTGTGCGATATTCCTACAGTCTGCGGGGGTCCGGCGGTACGGGAAGGGCAGCCCATGGAGCGGCCGAGCTGGGCACCGGTAGGCGTCGACATCGAGCGGCCGAGTGCGGCACGGCTGTACGACTACGCGCTCGGCGGGTCGCACAACTTCGCCGTGGACCGTGAGCTGTTCCGGCAGCTGATCGTCGCCGTGCCGGATCTCGTAGCGCAGGCGCAGGCGAGCCGGGCGTTCCTGCGCCGGGCTGTGCGCTTTCTGGTCGATGCGGGAGTCAGGCAGTTCCTCGACATCGGGTCGGGCATCCCGACTCGGGGCAACGTGCACGAGATCGCACAGCGGGTCGCGCCGGACGCGCGGGTGATGTATGTCGACATCGACCCGGTGGCGGTGGCGCACAGCCGCGCGATCCTCGCCGGCAACGGGCGGGTCGGCGTCCTGCAGGAGGATCTGCGCCGGCCCGAACAGATCCTCGGCCACCCGCAGGTCCGCCGGCTGCTCGACTTCGACCAGCCGATCGCGGTGCTGCTGGTGGCGATGCTGCATCAGGTTTCCGACGAGGACGACCCGGCCGGGATCATCGCCCAGCTGCGCGATGCGGTCGCCCCGGGCAGCTACCTGGTGATCTCCCACGGGACGTCGGAGAGCCGGCCGGAGGTGGCCGCCGAGGGCGTCCAGGTGTTACGGCGCAGCGGCGTCCAGGCGACGCTGCGTACCCGGGTGCAGGTGGAGCGGCTGTTCGCCGGCTTCGAGCTGGTGGAGCCCGGCGTCGTCTGGGCGCCGCAGTGGCGTCCGGACGCCCCGGAAGACGCCGACGACCACCCGGAACGGTCAATCATGCTGGTCGGCGCGGGGCGCAAGCCGTGACCCCGGCGCCGCACGGCCTTCGGAACTTCGCTCACGCCTGGGCGCGGGCGGTCGACGGTACCAGCTATGTCCCGATGACCCGGGCCGAGATCGACGAGTTTCTGTTCGGGCTGACCGAGCGGCTCGCTGCCGCCCTGTGCGCCGAACCGTCCGGTTCCACCTCAGACGGCTATGACATCGGAGCCGCCCTCGTCGCGGCGGACATCGACGCTCCGGAGGGCCTGGGCCGTACCGTCGGGGTGATCCACGACCGCCTGCTGTCCGACCTCGGGCTCACCGGCGAGGGTCCCCGCCGCCGGCTGTCGAGCCTCCTGGAAACCGTGATCGCCGGGTACTGCCGCGCGATGAACGACCGTACGCTCGACGAGCAGGAGGAGATCCGGTGCGCGGCCCTCATGGCACGCGAGCAGGCCGAGCGGGCCCTGCGGGCCAGTGAGGCACGCTTCCGGCACGAGGCGATGCACGATCCCCTCACCGGTCTGCCCAACCGGGCGTTGTTCGCCGAACGGCTTGACCAGATCTTCACCGATCCACGGCAGATGGCCCGGCTCGGGGTCTGTTTCGTGGACCTCGACGGGTTCAAGGCCGTCAACGACAGCCTGGGCCATCACGTCGGAGACCACATGCTGGTCGCCGTCGCCGAGCGGCTGGCCGCGATGGCCGCCGAGCTCGGGCACTTGATCGCCCGCCTGGGCGGCGACGAGTTCGTCGTCCTGGTCGAGCACACCAGCTGCCCTGACGACGCGGTCAAGGTCGCCGACCGGGTGCTCACCGAGCTGGGCGAACCGATCCACGTCGACGGGCGGCGGCTGTCCATCTCGGCGAGCATCGGGATCGTCGAACGGCTCGTCGCCGCCACCAACCCGGCGGACCTGATGCGAGCCGCGGACATCACGCTGTACTGGGCCAAGGCCAATGGCAAGGCGCGGTGGGCGCTGTTCGACCCGAGACGCAGCGCCCGCGACATCGCCCGCTACAAGCTGGCCGCCGCCTTGCCCGCCGCGCTGGACCGCGACGAGTTCGTCCTGTACTACCAGCCGCTGGTCGACATCGCCGATGGAACCATCCGCGGTATGGAAGCGCTGGCCCGATGGCGCCACCCTCAGCTCGGCGTGCTCACCCCGGACCGCTTCGTCGATCTTGCCGAGGACACCGGGCTGATCGTCGCGCTCGGCAGCCGGCTGCTGGAGCTGGCCTGCCGGCAGGCCGCCCGCTGGCTTCGGCTGACACCGGCCGCGCCATTCGTCAGCGTCAACCTGTCCGCCCTGCAGATCCGCCACCCCGGGCTGGTCGCCGATGTCGCTACCACCCTTCGCCGCAGCGGGCTGCCACCGGGCCAGCTCCAGCTCGAGATCACCGAAAGCGCCGCGATGGGTACCGACGATGAGACGCTGCACACCCTTCAAGCGCTAGCGGACTTCGGGGTACGCCTGGCCATCGACGACTTCGGCACCGGGTACTCCAACCTCGCCTACCTGCGCGCGCTACCAGTCCACGGCCTCAAGCTCGCCGGCAGCTTCGTGCAGGGCCTCCGCTCGCCCGGTCCGCCGGACCCGACCGACGAGGCCATCCTGACCACCTTCGTGTCCCTGGCTCGCACCCTGGGGTTGACGACCACCGTCGAGGGCATCGAAACCGCCGTCCAAGCCCAGCGGGTGCACGCCATCGGGTGCGATCTCGGCCAGGGTTGGCTCTTCGGCCGCCCGCAACCCGACGACCAGCTCACCCAGCTGATCACCCTGGGCCGCGTGAGGGTAGGCCCATCGCCCGTCACAACAGCCTGAGCTGCTCGGCCGGCTGCGGCCGGGCTGGTGCCGGCTCGGCGACCAGGCGGGCGGTGTTGGCCACGCTGGTGTCCAGGCCGTGCCGCCGCGCCGCGTGCCTGACCCGGGCGGCCAGCTCGCGCTGGTAGGAGCCGGGCAGGTAGGCCCGGTCGCCGTACTGCTCGCGGTACCGCGGCAGGAGGTTCGGGTGCTCGCGCGCCAGCCAGGCCGTGTACCACTCCTTCGCACCCCGGCGCAGATGCAGCGCCAGCGGCGTGACGCTGGCCGCGCCGGCCGCCGCGATGGCGGCGACGGTACGGTCGATCTCCTCGGCCGTGTCGGTGAGACCAGGCAGGATGGGCGCCATCAGCACACCGACCGCGAAGCCCGCGTCGGAGAGCTGGCGGATGGCGTCAAGGCGCCGAGCCGGGCTCGGCGTGCCGGGTTCCACCGAGCGCCACAGCGCCTCGTTGACGAAGCCGACCGACATCGAGACGCCGACCGACGTGACCGAGCTTGCTTCGCGCAACAGGTCGACGTCGCGGACGATGAGCGTGCCCTTGGTCAGGATCGAGAACGGGTTGGCGTGGTCGCGCAGGGCCGCGAGGATCTCCCGCATCAGCCGGTACCGGCCCTCGGCGCGTTGGTAGCAGTCGACGTTGGTGCCCATGGCGATATGCGCCCCGGTCCACCTCGGTGCGGCCAGCTCCCGGCGCAGCAGCTCCCCGGCGTTGACCTTGACGATCACCCGGGTGTCGAAGTCGTGCCCAGGGTCCAGGTCGAGATATGTGTGGGTGTTGCGGGCGAAGCAGTTGTGGCTGACCAGCCCGTTGGCGATGAAGTCGCCGGTGCCGGTCGTGATGTCGAACATCGGCAGGTCCAGCCCGAGTGGCTCGACGTTAACGACCCGCAGGCGGGCGCCGCTCTTGACGGTGTGGCCGGCGATCGAGCGCTTGGCGCCGACCGCGGGGTCGACGGTGAGCACGAACCGCAAGGTCTCCGGCAGGCCACCGCGCAGCCGGACGGTCGTGACGACGGTGCCTCGGTTGCTGTCGTCGATGCCGGCGTCGAAGCCGAGCCGGCGCAGGCAGGCGGTGAACCAGCCGACGACCTCGGGGTCTGCCGTGGCGATGCGCACCACCCGGTCGCGCTGGTTTCCCTTGGCGTCGAACATGCCGGCGAGGAACCCCTTGCACCAGTCCAGCCCGGCCGGCTCGGGCCAGTGGGCCACCTCGGCGAGCACGCTGGCGGCCTGCGGGCCGAGGTCGGCCAGGTGCTGCCGGGCTCGCGCCAGGGCCTCGCCCTCGCCACCGGCCCGGTGGCCGCCGCCCCGGATGAACCCGCAGAGGTAGCCGCGCCGGTAGTCGGCCGAGTCCTTGGGGGCTTCCGCGAACGCGCCCGTGCCCAGCAGCTTGGTGCCCGGCGTCAGGTGCGGTCGCTGGCCGGCTCCCTGGTCGCGACCTGTGACGTGCTTCCATCCCCGGTCGGTGAGGAACCGGTGGTCTCCGCTCGCCACGATCTGCGTGCCGTCCTCCAGCGTGACCCGGTGCGCCGGCTTGACCGTCGACCAGTGGGCGAGGACGCGGGTGAGCGTGAAGCGCCGGTAGGTGCCGGCGCGCTCGGTGCCATAAATCTCGTCGCCGACCCGCAGCTCGGCCAGGGGCCGGGTGCGCCCGTCGGCCATGAGAACCGGAGTGTCGCCGGCCAGGCAGTAGACGCACGCGTGGGAACAGCCGCGGTAGGGGTTGACCGTCCACTCGAACGGCACGCGCGAGGCGCTCGGCACCCGGTTGATGATTGACTTCGCGCGGATCTCGTAGAACGTCATGCCGGCGAAGGCCGGGGTGTCGAAGGTCCGGATGACGGCGCCGGGAAGCGCGAGCGGCAGCGCCGCCCGCGCTACCTCCGAGTCGGCCCCGATACCGGCTTGAAGGTTCTCCCAGCGCACCCAGCTATTCGAACATACGTACGACTGGGCTGTCCAGTGCTACGCGGTGGCGGCGTTGACGTGCTCGCGAACCTCGTCCATGTCCAGCGCGCGGACCTGCGTGATGAGCGACTCCAGCGCCTGCGGCGGCAGGGCACCGGGCTGTGCGTACACGATGATGCCGTCCCGGACCGCCATGACCGTCGGGATGGAGCGGATCTCGAACTCGGCGGCGAGGTCCACCTCGGCCTCGGTGTCGACCTTGCCGAACACGATGTCCGGGTGCTCCTCCGACGCCTGCTCGTAGACCGGCGCGAACGCCCGGCACGGTCCGCACCAGTCCGCCCAGAAGTCCACCAGCACGATCCCGTCGCGGCCGATCACCTCGGCAAAGTTCGCCGAGGACAGCGTCACCGTGGCCATATCCAAAGTCTCCGATCTGAAGTGATTACCCGACTTGGCCAACGACCCCGCACCGGGTGCGGATTCCCCGAGTGGGCAGCCTCACCCCGGCCCTGACCCCGGCCCTGACCCCGGCGCCCGCGGATCAGGCGGACCCGCTCCAGCGGCAGGAAGCTGGCCATGGCGACCTGGTGCGGGAGGAACGCGATCGTGATCGTGGCGAAGACGATCAGGTGGAAGGCGTACCAGCCGGCGATCATCAGGTACCGCGCCCGCCGCGGCAGGACGAACACCAGCGGGCTGGTCAGCTCGAACGCCACGATGGCGAACTGGGTGACCGTTAGCGCGCCGGGCAGCCCGACCAGCGGGTTCACCAGCGCCGTACCCCGGCGCACCGCCGCTCGGGTGAGGGTGGCGCCGGTGAGCCACTCGATGCCCCCGAAGCGCAGCTTCGCCACGGCCGACAGCAGGTACGTCGCGACGACCGCGAGCTGTGTCGCCCGCAGCGCCCAGCCACCGCGTTCGGTCAACGCCGTCTCGCCGTGCCGTGCCGGGCCGGCCGTCGGCAGCACCGCCAGGGCGACGAGCAGGCCGAACCGATCGTGGTCGACCTTGCCGTAGCTCATCGCGATGATCATCCATTCGGCGTACCCGAGGAACACCGCCCAGCCGAGTGCGCGCGGCGCCCGGCCGGTGGCGGCCGCCAGCGACGCGCCGAGCAGCGCCCAGAACAAGGCGTTGACCAGCAGCGGAGTCGGTACGGGTAGGTGCAGCAGGCGGCCGGCCAGCAGCGGCCGGTACAGCTCGCCCGGCACGTTGGCGTGCGCGCGTACCCACGGCGTGAAGACGACCAGGTCAGCGGCGACAAAGGCGTACACCAGCGACCGGAAGGCCGCGACGCGACCACGCGGCACCGGCTCGGTAAGCCAGCGCCCGACGACGGCGGTCATCGACCCGCCTCCCAGACCACCCGGACCTCGTCGCGGTACGCCCCGGTCGGTCGGCCGCCGCGCAGCTCGTGCCAGCGGACCACGATCGCGACGCGGACCAGCGGCGGCGCGGCGGGGTTGCGGGCGGCGTACGCCTGGGCGACGGCGCGCAGCAATGCCGGGTCGCCCGCGAACCGGTCGAGCTGGCCCTCGATCTCGGCCCGCCGGATACCGGTGTTCTGCTGGGTCAGCCGCACCCGTGCGCCGGTGGCGTCGATGGCCTCGACCCGGGTGTCGGCGACGGGCGAGTCCGGCCGGCTGGTGGTGGCGTACATCCGGAACGGCCCGAACGGGAAGTGGTCGTCATCACCGATCGCGGTGCCGGCCAGCAACAACGCGGCGGTGGCCGCGGTGACCGCCAGCCGCACCCTTCGGCCGCGACGATTGAGCGCGTCGTCCGCTTTGCCGGTTGTTACTGAGGGTAGTGTTACTTCGCTCACGTTGTGCTACTCCGCATAGCTCAATCGGTGCAGGAATTCCTTTATGGAACCTCACGGTTTGATAAAGTGTGAGGAACGTCTCTATACGCAGCGTCGACGTTCGTGAAAGATGCTTCGTAACACAGCGTGGGCGGCGGGCGCCGGGGAGGGCCCCGCCGCTCATTGCGTCTGCGTCTGCGGCATGCTCGTACCCGGACATCTGCCGGTTGACCGTGAGGGTAGACGTATGCAGTTCGGTCGGTACTTCGAGGAGTTCGAGGTCGGCGACGTCTACCGGCACTGGCCCGGCAAGACCGTGACCGAGGCCGATGACCACCTGTTCTGCCTGCTCACGATGAACCACCATCCGCTGCACCTCGACGCGCACTACGCGGAGACGTCGACGCAGTTCAAGCGCAACGTGGTCGTGGGCAACTACGTGTACTCCGTCCTGCTGGGCATGTCGGTGCCCGACGTGTCCGGCAAGGCGATCGCGAACCTCGAGGTCGAGTCGCTGCGGCACACCGCGCCGACGTTCCACGGCGACACGATCTACGGCGTGACGACCGTGCTCGACCGGCGGGAGTCGGAGTCCAAGCCCGACCGGGGCGTAGTCACTGTGGAGACCCGGGGCTACAAGCAGGACGGCACGCTGATCTGCGTCTTCCGGCGCCGGGTGATGGTGCCCAAGAAGGAGTACGCCGGACCTGAGCTGCCGAGCTTCCCCACCCCGGTGTCGGAGTAGTCGCCATGCCGCTGTTCGGTCGCCGCAAGGCTCGCTGGGACGAGGACTGGGCGGTCTTCCCCGGCGAGGTCGATGGACGGTTCGCGATGTACTTCGTCGACCTCGGCGCGGTCGACGCCGGCCCGGTGCCGGCCCTGCCGACGCGCCTGGACCTGTCGATCCGGCTGCCCGAAGCCGGCGACGACGGGATGCCGGCCGCCCACGAGCTGCAGGTCATCCAGGCGGTCGAGGACCAGGTGGTCAACGTGGCCGGCAGGCTCGGCGGCGCGTACGTCGGGCGGGTGCTGACCGCCGGTACCGCCCGGCTCACCTGTTACCTGGCCAAGCCCCCGGCCGCGCCGCCGCCGGTGGCCGCCAGGCTGACCGTCGAGGCGACCACCGCCGCGGACCCGGGCTGGGAGTACGTGCGGGACGTGCTGGCGCCCGACGAGCGGCAGCGGCACATCGTGGGCGACCTCGGCGTGGTGCAGGCCCTGACCAGCGAGGGGGACCGGCTGGACCCGCCACGGCCGGTGGACCACACCGGCTTCTTCACCGCCGCCGAGGATGCCGGGGCTGCGGCGAGCGAGCTGCGCCAGCAGGGCTTCGAGGTCAAGGTCGAGCGGCAGGACGACACGGAGTACCTGCTGGAGGCGGTCCGGGTCGACCCGGTCGCCCCGCCGGACCTGCACGAGCTGACCTGGTCGGTCCGGGGCAGCGTCGAGGCCCACGGCGGTACGTACGACGGCTGGAGCTGCTACGTGGTCCGGTAGCGGTGGTCCGGTAGCCGGAGCCGTCCGGTGACCTGCGTCATAAGCTGACGCTGGGAGGTCGACATGCCGATCAAACCAACGCCCGACCGCTCCCGGATACCGGGCCGTTCATCGATCGTCTCGGCCGTGCAGTTCGCCCCGGCAGAGTGGGACCTGCTCGTACGGCTCCCGCGCCGGGTGCTGGTCGCGGCGGCGTCCATCAACGACGACACCACCAGGCATACCGTCGCCGAAGGGCTGGCCGGCATCGAAGCGATTGCCGCCGGCCGTACCTCGCCGAGCCGGCTGGTCCGGGACATCGTCGCGGCGATCTACGCCGAACCCGACGACCTGCCCGGCGCCGCGGAGCTCACCGACCCGCCGGCGCGCGTCGCCGGGGTGCTGGCCGAGTGCCGGGCCGCCGGCTGGCTGCTCGCCGACCGTACGCCGGCACCCGACGCCGCGGCGTACCGCCGCTGGCTGTTAGACATCGCCAGGACCGTGTGCGCCGCCGTGCGAGCGTTCGGGCTTGGCGGTCGTACGCCGGTGAGCCCCGCCGAGCGGATGTTCCTCGACGAGCTCGCCGCCGCGCTCGGGGTCCCGTGATCTCTACCGCGCCGCCTGAGCGGCAGTGGCGGGAGGTCGCCGGCCAGTCCGGGGTCGTGCTGGTCGACGGCTTTCACGCGGTGAAGCACGCCCTGCGGTTCGGCGCGGACCTGCGGATCATCCTGACCGCCGACAAGGCCGCGCTCGGCGGGCTGGCCAGGGCGCTCGCGGCGGACGTCGTCGACGTGCTCGAGGCACGGGCCGTCGAGGTCACCGGAGCGGCGCTGGCCGAGCTGGTCCCGAGGGTCCATCCGACCGGGGTCGCCGCGCTCGCGGTACGGCCGAGCGTCCAGGCCAACCGCGCGGCCCTGGCCGCCCCGGGCCGGCAGGCCCCGGTGGTGGTCCTGGACCATCCCCGCCACCTCGGCAACGTCGGCGCCGTCATCCGGGTCGCGGCCGGGTTCGGCGCCACCGGCGTGATCACCATCGGTGAGCTGGATCCGTGGCATCCTGCCGCGATCCGGGGCAGCGCCGGCCTGCACTTCGCCACCGCGGTCGACCGGCTCGCCCTCGGCAGCCTGCCAGACGGGCCCCTGTACGTGCTGGATCCGCACGGAGCCGACATCAGGTCGGTCGCCATCGGCGACGACGCGTTGCTCGCGTTCGGGTCCGAGCGGCAGGGCATCTCCCCGCAGCTGCGGGGCCGAGCGACCGAGCTGGTCGGGTTGCCGATGCGGGCCGGCGTGTCCAGCTTCAACCTCGCCACCAGCGTCGCTATGGCTATGTTCGCATGGTTGTCGGGGCGAAAGCCGGGAGTCGCTTGACTGGCGGACCGGTTCCGACGCACCGTAAGCGTTATGGGCGTGGTGGTCAGCTGTCCACGGTGCGGTGGGCCGGTGCGGCCGCCCGACCTCATGAACAGCGACTGGCGGTGCGACTCCGACGGCGCGGTGCTGCCCCTGCACGTGGCGCAGCACATCGGCCAGGAGATCGTCGAGTCGGTACGGGCGAAGGTGCGCTCCCATCCAGCCAGCGGCGGCCCTATGCCCATGTGGTGCCCGTGGCCTCCGTTGCCCGGTTGGACCGTGACCGGCGTCGCCTGGGTCGGCGACGAGCGGTCCGGGGTACGGGCGACCGTGGTGGCCTGCAGCGGCCCGGCGCCGCTGCACCGGGGCCCCGCCGACATCGTGCTGGTGGCCGAGGAGCCCGGCGTCGGTCTGGGTACCCGCTTCGCCGGCATTCCAGGGCCGGACCCAGGCCCGTACCTGGAAAGCGAGCTCGAGTCGACGGCCGCCCACGCCAAGGTGAAAGCCGACGGTTGGCCGACAGCCTTGTGGGCGGTCAAGTCCGCCGACGACCGGAGCGCATACGTCGGCGAAGCCCGCGGGCTGTGGCTCTACGCGGTAGCCTGGCCCGCTCCAGCCGGCTACCTGCTCGCCGAGAACGTCGTGCTGCACGACCTGGTCGACAGCGTTCCGGCGGAGATGGTCTACGGCGCGCCCTCGCCCTATCTTCACGGCGCGGCGTAGTCGGGGTGGCGTAGACAGGTACGACTAGGATCATCCTCCGAGTCGGGCGCCAATAGCACAGATTCACCGTAAGGCGCCCAACTGATACGCTGTGTACTCCGCAGCTGGGTACCGGGACCGTGCGAGAGGATGGCCGCAGATGGTCAAGAAGGTCCTCACCTGGGCAATTGTTGCATTTTTGATCTTCTTCGTCGTTACCCGGCCCCAAGGTGCCGCACAGATGCTCAAGTCACTCGGCGGCGGCCTCAAAGACATCGCCGTGAGCTTCGGCGACTTCTTCGCGAGCCTGGTTACCTGACCGATGACCACGAGCGATCCCTCCGGGCCCGACCGGCCCGGCAACCAACCGGGCGATCAATCTGGCAGCCCGCCGCGGCGCGAAGGTGACACCGAGCAGATCCCGTCGGTCGACGCCGAAGGCCGGCCCACCGGCCCGCGCCCCAGCGCCGAGGATCATTTCATCGGCACCGCCGGGGCGTACTACGTGGTCGACGAACCGGTGACCATCGCCGAGGACGAGCTCGCCGGCCTGCGCGCCCCGACCGGTCCGCCGCTGGCCTCGACCCGCCGCGCGCTGCCGCTGGAGGACGAGCCCAGCGCGATGGTTGCCCGCTACCTCTTCCCGACCGAGAAGTTCCGCGGCGAATGGAAGCGCCACTGGGTGCAGCTGGCCAAGGAGATCGGTATCGGGGTCGCGGCGACCTTCATCATGGGGTATGCGACCGGTTGGCTCGCCAAGCACAACGCCGACTCCCTGGTGACCGTGGCGATCCTGGTGTACGCCGCGGTGCTGAGCTGGATCGCGTGGCGGGTCGGCGACTGGTGGTTCGACCGGTTCATCCTCACCAACAAGCGCGTCATGGTGGTCTCCGGCATCATCACCCGCAACGTGGCGATGATGCCGCTGTTGCGGGTGACAGACATGAAGTACGTGCAGTCGCCGCTGGGCCGCGTCCTCAACTACGGCCACTTCGAGCTGGAGTCAGCAGGCCAGGAGCAGGCGCTTCGCAAGATCAGCAACCTGCCCAACCCCAACGAGCTGTACCTGCGCATCGTCGAGGAGATGTACGAGCCTGAGGCCGTCGAGGCCCGGCTAGGCAGGGCAGCCGAGGAAGTCCGCGCCGAAGACGGCACATAGGTATTGGGGCTCGCCTGCGCTCGCCCGGCGCCCCGGCTCGTCAGGCACGGTCTTCCCTCGTCGCCGCCGGGCGAAGCCCGAGCGGCTCCTCGGTCCAGACCGCGCCCGCCGGGGCGCGTGTCGGGTCCGTGCGCCGCGCGAGCGGCGCGAGCGCGAACATTTCATTTGCATGAATCTGACAACCTTTCTTGGTGAGCCGCGCGTCCAACTCTCGCGGGCGGCTTGCGGTCGCACACGGGGTGGCGGGGAGGGTCGGGTGGGGGACTCGGGCACAATCGATGTCCAGTTTCGTGACTTCGTCGCGGCCCGGAAGGCTGCGCTGCTACGGACCGCGTACCTCCTCGCCGGTGACTGGGCCACCGCCGAGGACCTGTTGCAGACCGCGCTGACCAAGACCTATGTCGCCTGGCGCCGGCTGGGCGCGATCGAGGCGGCCGAGCCGTACGCCCGCCGGGTGCTGATCAACACCGCCACGAGCTGGTGGCGCCGGCGATGGCACGGGGAGCGGCCCACGGCGGTGCTGCCCGAGCGGTCGTACCCCGACCGGGTCGACGAACGAGCGGAGCGCGATGCCCTGTGGCGCCACGTGCAGGCCTTGCCGACCCGGCAGCGCGCCGTGCTCGTGCTGCGGTTCTACGAGGACCTGTCCGAGATGCAGACCGCCCGCCTGCTCGGCGTATCCGTGGGTACGGTCAAGAGCCAGTGTTCCCGGGCGCTCGCCGCGTTGCGGCGCAAGCTGGCCGACGAAGGCATCGAGCCCGCCGCGCGGCGTGACCCCGACCCGCCCACGGTCGCGATCGGACCGACAATCGTGCGGCGGGTGGTGTCGCTGGAGCCGGCGGCCACCGCACCCGGGAAGATGGCACTTGGAGAAGGGCAATGACCATGATCGAGGATGAGCTGCGGGCCGCATTCGTGGCGCGTACGCGCACGCTCCCGGCCATGGCCGACCCGGCGGACGAGGCGATCCGGCGTGCCAAAGCCATCCGCCGCCGCCGGGGCATGGCGGCCACCGCGGTCGCGATGCTCCTCGTGTTCACCGCGTCCGGTGGCGTCCTGCGGTACGTCCTCGACGCTGGCCAGCCAGCGCCGAACGCCATCCCGGCCGAGGGCGGGCTGCAGGACCAGACGGTCAACACCATGGACGTACGGGTCGGGCAGGAGCTGTGGACCGCTGACGGCCGGCATATCGCCCTCTCCGAGGTTGGCACGGTGACGTGGATCCACCGGGTGTCCGCCGGTTGGCTGTATGCCGGGGACAGCGGTGTCCGCCTGCTCAGCACCAATGGTTCGAGCATCGATCTGCAGATCGAGGGCACCGATGTGGCCGTCTCGCCCGACGGCACCCGGGTCGCGTGGCGGATGGCCGATCCCAAGGTGGCCAACGTGACCATCTACGCGGCAAAGCTGACGGCCGAGGGCGCCGTCACCGACCGCGACCACACGACCGCGCCGCAGGGAGTCGAGCCGATCGGCTTCGCGGGTCCGCGGGTGCTGCTGCGACAGGCGATCGAAGCCAAGCGGTACCGGTTCGACTTCTGGCCGATCGGGCACCTGTACACGCCGACCTGGGTCGACAAGATCTCCACGCTGTACGGCGGGTACAAGTCCGCCGTGATCGGCCGGGTGCCGGGACCGGGTGAGGACTGCCTCGCCATGTTCGACCCGGCCCCCGACGGCCTGCGCCAGATCTATAAGAAATGCGGGCTGGAGCTGCCCGAGTCGGTGGACGGGGCGCTGTCACCGACCGGGCGGTGGCTGGCGGTACGGACGGCGGCGCGGCTGCGGGTGCTCGACCTGGAGCGGGTGTTCGCCGACGCACCACCGGCTGGCGCTATCACCGCCTCCGGCGCGCCCGCCAGTGCCCCACCGGCCAGCGCCACACCCACGGCCAAGCCAGCGCCCAACGCCGTGACCTGCAAGGCCGAGACGGCGACCGGACCACCGATCTGGATCGGCGCGAACATCGTGGTCGCCACGACCGACAAGGGCTGGGCGGCGTGCACCACGAGCGGCAAGGCGGCCGCCGCCGACGATCCGGCCCTCGCCCAGCTGGGCGGGGTGCCGGTGCCCGGCAACGGTTGACGCTGCCGTCGGCCGCCAGCGGACGCAGCGGCGACTGGTCTGGGCCGAAAGGCGAAGCTCGCGGGACAGACCGGTCGGAGGAGTCCGCGGTCAAGCGGCCGGAGCCAGGAGACAACGCAAAATCCCCGGCTGCCGGCTACCGTTCGGGCGTGCGGATCGATCTCCACACGCACTCGACGGCAAGCGACGGCAGCATGCCGCCGGCGGAGCTGATGGCCGCCGCCTCGGCCGCCGGGCTGGACGTGATCGGGCTGACCGACCACGACACCACGGCCGGCTGGGCGCCGGCCGAGGCGGCGCTGCCCGCGGGCCTGACCCTGGTCCGCGGAGCGGAGCTGTCCTGCCGCTGGTACGCCGTTGATCCGCCGATCCCGCTGCACCTGCTGGCGTACCTGTTCGACGCCGACCACGAGGGGCTGGCCACCGAGCTCGCCCGGGTGCGCGGGATCCGCACCGAGCGCGCCGAGCGAATGGTCGCGCTGATGCGCGCCGACGGGCTGGACGTCAGCTGGGACGAGGTGCGGGACTTCGCGGCCGGCGGCACGGTCGGCCGGCCGCACCTCGCGCAGGCGCTCATCCGCCGCGGGCTGGTCGGCAGCATCGCCGAGGCGTTCAGCCCGCCCTGGTTGGGGGAGCGTTATCGCGTACCGAAACAGGACACCGATGTGTTCGCGGCGCTGCGGCTGGTGCGCGAGGCCGGCGGCGTGCCGGTCTTCGCCCATCCACGGGCGACGGTGCGCGGTCGCGTCGTACCCGATGAGCTGATCGTGGAGCTCGCGGCGGCCGGGCTGTTCGGGCTGGAGGCCGACCATCCCGATCACTCGCCCGCCGAGCGGGCACACGTGCGCGGCCTCGCAGCCGACCTCGGCCTGGTCGTCACCGGATCGAGCGACTTTCACGGTACGCACAAGAGCGTGCGCCTCGGCGAGCTCACCACGGCGCCCGAGGTGTACGAGCGGATCCTGGCGGCCGCCTCGTGAGCTGGCGCCTCTTCGGCGAGGCCTTCGTGACCCTGCTGGTCATCCTGGACCCGCCCGGCACCGTGCCGATCTTCCTGGCGCTGACCGGCCTGCGCCCGCCCCGCGAGCGCAACCGGGCGGCGTGGCAGGCGGTCGCGCTGGCCGGCGGCGTCATCATCGTGTTCGCCGTGGCGGGCGAGCAGATCGTGCACTACCTCGGCATCGACCTGCCGGCTCTGCAGGGCGCCGGTGGCCTGCTGCTCCTGCTGGTCGCGCTGGACCTGTTGACCGGCAAGGCGGGCGACCCGGAGCGGGGGGCTACGACGAACGTGGCGCTGGTGCCGCTGGGCACGCCGCTGCTGGCCGGCCCCGGCGCGATCGTGGCGACGATGCTCTTCGTGCGGCGGGCGCACCATGCCGGCGACTACATCGCGATCGCTGCCGCGATCGTCGCGGTGCTGCTGCTGGTGTGGCTCGCGCTGCGGTTCTCCGACTTGGTGGTACGCCTGTTGCGCCCCGGCGGGATCGAGGTGTTCACCCGCATCGCCGGCCTGCTGGTCGCGGCGATAGCCGTGCAGCTGATCGCCGACGCGATCGGCGAGTTCGTCCGCGCCTACCGCTGAGCTGCGCTCGGGCGGAATCGTCATACGCGGATGGGAGGATCGGCGCATGACCGAGCAGAGCGAGGTCCAGCTGGCACGTCATGGCGGCGCCGCGCGGAGCCTGCGGAGCGAGGCGGCGCCATGACCGAGCAGCTCGGGCTCTTCGCGGCGCCGACCCGGCTCTTCATGTGCACGCCGAGCAAGCTCGCGGCCTATGAGGACTGCCCCCGGCGGTACCGGCACGCGTACCTCGACCGGCCGACCCCGCAGAAGGGGCCACCCTGGGCGCACAACTCGCTGGGCGCGAGCGTGCACACGGCGCTGCGCAACTGGTATGCCCTGCCGCCGGAGCGCCGGGTGCCGGCGGCGCTGCCAAGCCTGCTGCAGGCCACCTGGGTCAGCGAGGGCTACCGCGACGACGCCCAGGAGCGCGCGGTGTTCCGGCGGGCGCTGCAGTGGTTGGAGTCCTACCTGGCGGAGGTCGACCCGCGGGTCGAGCCGGTGGGCGTGGAGCGGGTGGTGGCCGCGCGGACGCCGGTGCTGGCCCTGTCCGGGCGGGTCGACCGGATCGACCGGGTCGGCGACGAGCTGGTGATCGTCGACTACAAGACCGGACGGCACGGGGTGGGCTCCGACGATGCCCGGGGCTCGCGGGCGCTGGCGCTCTACGCGTACGCCGCGGAGCGCGTGTTCCGGCGCCGTTGCCGCCGGGTGGAGCTGCACCACCTGCCCAGCGGCACCGTGGCCGGGCACGAGCACACCGAGGAGTCGCTGGCCCGGCACCTGCGGCGGGCCGAGGACGCGGCCCGCGACATCATCGCCGCCGAGCAGGCGCTCGCCGCAGGTGCCGACCCGGACGCGACGTTTCCCACCGCGCCCAGCCCCGGCTGCGCGTGGTGCGACTTCCGGCGGGTCTGTCCGGCCGGGGCCGAGGCGCCGCGGCGGGAGCCATGGGCGGGCTTGTGGGCGGAGGGCTCGACGGGGGAGGATGCGCAAACCTGAATAGTCCTCGCGTCTGACGGGAGCCCCGATGGCGGTGTTGGTGGAGGTGACCCGGCGGCATCGGGAGGCCCGGGCCGCGGTGGCCGGCGCCTACCTGGTGCAGGGGCTGTGCTTCGCCGCCGTCCTCACCCAGGTGCCCGCACTCAAGCAGAAGTTCGGCTTCACCGACGGGGAGCTGGCGCTGATCCTGCTGGCCGTGCCCGTGGTGGCCGGCGGGGGCAGCCTGCTCGCCGGGCTCCTGGCACCCCGGCTGGGGAGCCGTCCGGTGCTGCGCGTGGCCGGGCTCGGCGTGTGCGCCGCCATGGTCGGCATCGGGCTGGCCGGCAGCCGGGCCGCCCTGATCGCGGCGGTGACGCTGTTGGGGCTCGTGCTCGGTGCGGTCGACGCGACGATGAACATGCAGGGCGTCGCGGTCCAACGGTGGTACGGCCGCAGCATCCTCGCGTCGTTCCACGGCGTGTGGAGCCTGGCCGGCATCGCGGGAGCGCTCGCCACGGCGGCGGCTGACCGGCTCGACCTGGCGCTGCCCGTGGCCTTAGGTGTGGTGGCCGCGGTCGGCGCGGCGATCGCCCTGACCGTGGGCCCGTTCCTGCTGCCGATGGCGCAGGAACGGTCGGCCATATCGGCCGCCCGAGGGCGGAGCGGAGCGGAGCCCGAGGTCAAGCGGCCGGAACCTGGAGGCACGGCGCCGGACCGGCTGGCGGCACCGGGGATACCGTGGCGGCCCATCGTCCTGATCGGCGTGGCTGTCATGGTCATGTACATCGCCGAGTCGGCGACCTCGAACTGGAGCGCCGTCTACCTGCGCGACGAGCTGCACGCCGGTCGCGGAGTCCCGGCGCTCGGGCTCGCGGCGTACCTCACCTGCCAGGTGGCCGGCCGGTTGCGCGCCGACCGGGTCGTGCAGCGGTTCGGTGCGGCCCGCACGGTGGCCGCCGGCGGGCTGGTCGGCATGGCCGGCATGGCCCTGGTCGCGGTGGCGCCGACGCCCTGGCTCGGCATCGTCGGGTTCGCGATCGTCGGCGCCGGCCTGTGCGTGGTGGTACCGCTGTCGTTCACGACCGCCGGGACGCTCGACCCGACGGGCAGCGGCGTGGCGATCGCCCGGGTCAACCTGTTCAACTACGCCGGGTTCGTGGTCGGCGCCGCCCTGATCGGCATCGTGGCGGAGGCGGCCGGCCGGCGGTGGGCGTTCGCGGTACCCGCCGGACTGGTGGTGCTGGTCGTCATGCTGGCGCGCTCGTTCCAGATGCGGGCCGCCCGGTAGGGGGTCAGGCCTCGGCGTCAGCCGCCCGGCGGGCCTGGCAGCCCGGGCACAGGCCCCAGAACGTCACCTCGGCCTCGTCGACCTCGAAGCCCTCGGCATTCGAGGGATCCAGGCAGGGCGCGTGCCCGACGGCGCAGTCGACATCGGCGATCATGCCGCAGCCGCGGCACACCACGTGGTGGTGGTTGTCTCCGGCGCGCGCCTCGAACAACGCGGGGCTGCCCGCCGGCTCCACGCGTCGGGCGAGGCCTGCGCGGGAAAGCGCCCCGAGCACGTCATACACCGCCTGGGTGGAGACCGAGTCGAGCCGTTCCCGGACGCGGACGACGACCTGATCGACATCGAGGTGTCCGCGCGACTCGCCCAGCACCTGCAGCACGGCAAGCCGCGGCCGGGTCACCCGCAGCCCTCGCGAGCGAAGAAGCTCTTCACCGTGCATGCGACCATGAGAACACGCCGTGTCCAATGCCTCAACACGCTGAATGGTTTCGTTCGTGCCGAACCCGCTGTCGCACCTGTGACTCGTGTTACAGCCGACCGCCGACAGCCGGCCGCCCGAGCGGGTGACTGAACCTCGCGGCGGCGGTTGGCGTGTCTGTCCAGGGGGGCTGGTCTCGCGGGGGTGACCCGCATACGGTGTCCGTGATCGCTAGGAGGCCTCGTTGTTCGAGACAGTGTTCGGCCTGCCCGCCCATCCCCTGATCGTGCATGCCCCGATCGTCTTCATCCCGCTGCTCATCCTGGCGGCGGTCGTCTATGCCCTTGCCCCGTTCCTGCGTGCGCGGATCCGGTGGGCGGTGACCCTGCTGGCCTTCGTCGCACCGCTGAGCGCGCTGCTGGCCAAGTTATCGGGCGACGCGTTCCGCGCCCGGTCGGCAGCCCGCGGCATGGCCGCCGATGGGCTCGCCAAGATCGACGCGCACAGGACCTTAGGTACCACGACGGTGTGGGTCGCGGCTGCCCTCGGCGTGGTGACGCTGCTGCTGATCGTGGCGACGATGGACCGGCGTCCGGCGCCACGGAGGGCGACCACCGAGGGTACGGCCGCCGCATCAGGTGGCTCCGCCGCCACTGGCATCCGGGTCGTGCTGATCGTCGTGACGATCGGGCTCGCCTCGGCCAGCGGGTATTACCTGTTCAAGACGGGCGACTCCGGAGCCCGCATGGAATGGACGGGTCGCTAGTCAAAACAGCGCTCGCCCACAGAGCAGAAACACCAGCACCAGCATGATGGCGCCGGCCAGCATCGCCACGCCGATAGTCAGCGTGCGGGCGCTCTGCTCCTGCACGTCGATGAGGTCGTGGTCCTGCTCTGGCAGTGGTCGAGGCGGCGCCGGCTCCACCACGATCGGTGGGTGCCAGCTGGCTGGCGGCGGGAGCATGGGCGGCGGTCCCGGGTACGGCTGATCCCGGCCGGGCTGCGGCGCCGAGGTGCCCAGGTCCGGCCGGGTCGGCCAGCCGCCGCCCTCGGGGGGCCGGCGCCATGGCAAGTCGTGGTCGCGGCCGCCGATCGTCACCAGCCGAACCTATCGCGTCGTTCGTAGTCCTCGTCTTAGTCCTCGTCGTCGAACATCTCCGAAACGGGCATCGCCATCGTTGCCTCGTCCGCGGCCGGCAGCGACGGCTCCTGGCTGGCCGCTTCGAACGCCTCGGGAGGGCTCCTCGCGGGATGCGGGTGGGTGGGGGACCAACGGTACGCTGCCAGCGTGGCGTACCCGGACAACGAGGCAGGCGCCGACGATCGACCCGTCGACCTGGTGGAGGAGCTGGTCATCCTTCCCGACACGACGACGGACGACACCGACGCCGGCTGGGGTGAGCGGCGGCTGGACAACGACGAGCGGCTGCTGGCCGAACGGCCCCCGCACTGGGAGTAGGCGGGCTGCTGGACGTTGGCGGCTACGCCGCCGCGGCGGGCTTCGTGTCGCCGCTCGGCTTGGGCTGCGATCCCGAGGAGGCCTTGTCAGTCCCGGCGTCAGTCCCGGCGGAACCGGTTGACTCCTTGCCGGCGGACACCCCGGCCAGGTCCTTCTTCGGCGTCGCGCGAGAGTCGTTGCGGTAGAACCCGGAACCCTTGAAGACGATGCCGACCGACGAGAACACCTTGCGCAACTGACCGGCGCAGGCCGGGCATTCGGTCAACGGCTCGTCGGTGAAGGACTGCACCGCTTCGAGCCGGTGGCCGCAGGCCTTGCAGGCGTACTGGTATGTGGGCACGTGAGCCTCCGTGATCGGGATCGCCGGTTGGCACTCTGAGTCTCCGAGTGCCAATGGTGCGACATCGAAGGCGTTTCGTCCAGCGGGCGGGCCGCTTCAATCCCGAAGCCGACCGAACCCACCCCCGGGCGTGACCACCCCGTTGACCGGACGGTCGTGTCCCTGTGCCGGCAGCCGGTCGACCAGCTCACCGTCGTACAGGACGGCGACGACGAGCACCGCCGGACCGACCCGGGCCAGCGCCCGGTCGTAGGAGCCGCCGCCACGACCCAGCCGTACCCCGCGCCGGTCGACGGCCACGGCCGGCACCACGACCAGGTCCGCCGTGGCCACCGCGGCTGCCCCGAGCCGCGGGCCGGCCGGCTCGCGCAGGCCACGCGTGGCAGGGCGCAACCCGTCCGGGCCGGTATACCGCGCCCAGTCCAGGTCCAGATCCGCGCCGAGCACCGGGAGCAGCAGCTCGCCCGGGGCCACCGCCTCGGCCAGCGCGGCAGGCAGCGCCGGCCCGCCCGGCTCGCCGGTCAGCGGCACGTACCCGGTGATCCGGGTGCGGCCTCGGGCCAGCGCCGCGAGGGCCGTGCACAACGCCGCGTCGGCTCTCGTGCGTACCTCCGCGGGCATGGCCCGGCGGGCGGCGAGCATGGACGCGCGAACCTCCGCCTTGCCCCGCGCGGAGCTCGCGACGCCCGAGGACAGCGCCGGATCAGGAAAAACGGGCACGCCACACCCTTACCACTTCGGTGGAACCGCGCCGATTGTGACAGCATGCACCAAGGGACCTCGCCTTCCGCCACGGTGGAGAGGAGCTCGTGGTGTTGCTACCGATAGTCTCCCGACATGATCCAGCCTGAACCCGTCGATGCCCAGCCCGTGGCCCGCATGCGTGCCGTGAAGGCCGTCATTCCGGCCGCCGGCCTGGCGACCCGCTTCCTGCCGGCGACCAAGGCGGTGCCCAAGGAGCTGCTGCCCGTGGTCGACACCCCGGTGCTGCAGTACATCGTGGAGGAGGCGGCGGCCGCCGGCATCGGCGACGTCCTGCTCGTCACCGGGCGGGGCAAGACGTCGATGGTCGACCACTTCGACCGCAAGCCGGACCTGGAGCGGCGGCTCACCGAGAAGGGCGACACGGACAAGCTCGCCGCCATCACGCGGCCGTGCGAGCTCGCCGAGATCTACGCCTGCCGGCAGGGCGAGCCGCTCGGGCTGGGCCACGCCGTGTCGTACGCCGAGCTGCACGTCGGGGCGGAACCGTTCGCCGTGCTGCTCGGTGACGAGTTCATGGACGACTCCGCCCCGCTGCTGCCCGCAATGCTCGACCTGCAGGCGCGTACGGGCGGCATCGTGCTGGCCTTCATCGAGGTGGAGCCGGATCAGGTCGACCGGTACGGGATCGCCTCGGTGAAGCCGGCGGAGCTCGACATCGAGTCCGACGCGCTCGACATCGTGCGGGTGACCGGCCTGGTGGAAAAGCCCGCGCCGGACCAGGCTCCCAGCAACCTCGCCGTCGTCGGCCGGTACGTGCTGCCCGCGACCGTCTTCGACGCCATCCGGCGCATCGAGCCGGGCAGCGGCGGCGAGATCCAGCTGACCGATGCGATGGCGTTGATGCTCGCCGAAGGTACGCCCGTGCACGGCATCGTCTACCGGGGAGTGCGGTACGACACGGGGCTGCCGCTCGGCTATCTCCAGGCGGTGGTCCAGATCGCCTGCCAGCGACGTGATCTCGGGCCGGCATTCTCGCAATGGCTGGTCGACTTCGTCGGCAAGGAGCTGCGTGGCGTGGAGGCGTGACGTCACCGAGGAGGGGGCTGGATGACCACGATGCCCAAGACGGCGGACCCGACGCCCGACCTGGCTGCCCGCGCCGGGACGCCGCTCGCCGACTACCTCGCCGGTGTGCTGCGCGGCCTTCGACCGTTGCCACCAATGGACATCGACCTGACCCAGGCCTACGGCAACGTGCTCGCCAGCGACGTGGTGTCCCCGTCGCCGTTACCGGCCTTCGACCACGCCGCGATCGACGGCTACGCGGCGCGCTGTGAAGACCTGGGCGACACCGCGACCGGCAAACCCGTGCGGCTCAACGTCGTCGGAGACCTCGTCGCCGCGAGCTGGCGGCCGGTGCGGCTGAGCCCCGGTACGTGCTTCTCCGTTGCCGCCGGTGCGCCGCTGCCGGCGGGGGCGGACGTCGTCGTGCCGGTCGCCGCGACCGACCAGGGGATGGCGGTTGTCGAGGTCTACTCCGCGCCCAAGCGCGGACACGGGCTGCGCCGGGCCGGCGACGAGCTGCCCGCCGGCTCGGTACTGGCCCGCTCCGGCGCCTATGTCACACCTGCGCTGGTGTCGATCCTGGCCGCCTGCGGCGTCGGCCACGTGGTGGTACGACCGAGCCCGCGGGTCGTGGTCATCGCGACCGGCGACGAGCTCGTCGACGTGGGGCGGGCCAGCCAGCCGGGCCAGGTGGTCGACGCGAGCTCGCACGCGCTGACCGCGGCCGCGGCCGAGGCCGGTGCGCTGGCCTACCGGGCCGGCATCTGCGACGACGATCCCGAGGGCCTGCGCGGGTTCGTGGAGGACCAGATGTCTCGCGCCGACCTCATCATCACCACGGGAGGCACCGGCAATGGGCCCGGCGACATGGTCCGCCGGGTGCTGGGCCGGCCGGAGAGCCTGCGAAACTCGGTGACCTTCACCGAGATCTCGGTGTACCCGTGCGCCTCGCTGGGGTTCGGCGTGGTCGGCGGTGCCGCCGACTCCGGCGGCGTGCCGATCGTGTGCCTGCCGGGCGATCCGGGTTCGGCGTTGATCGGGTTCGAGGTGCTGGCGCGGCCGGTCATCCAGCTGCTCGCCGGTGCTGATCCGGTGTTCCGACGCAGTGTCCGGGCACACCTGCTGGAGACGGTGAGCTCGCCCGGCGGGCTGCGCGAGTTCCGTCCGGCGCACGTCGCCGAGCGGCGCGGCGGTGGCCACACCGTGGCTCCGCTGGCTGGCGGCCCGTACACCCTGTCCGGGCTCGCCGAAGCGAACGCGCTGATGGTGCTGGGCGAGAAGGTCAGCACGGCGCCGGCTGGGTCCACTGTGGACGTACTCTTACTGGATCGGCGGCGTTGACTCAACCGGGTTGGCCGGTAGTGCTCGCGGATGGGCCGGTCATGCTCCGGCCGTACCGGCGCAGGGACGCGCGCGCCTGGGCCGAGGCGCGGCGGTTCAACCAGGAGTGGCTGGCGCCGTGGGAGCCCACCCCGTACGGCTCCTGGGAGGAGCTGAACTCGCCGGCCGCGTTCCGTGCCGTGTACGCCGAGCTGCGCCGCGCGGCCCGCTACGGCTCGGCCATGCCGTTCGCGGTGTGCCTCAACGGCACGCTGGTCGGTCAGCTGACGCTGGGGAACATCGTGCGGCGCGCGTTCTGCTCCGGGTACGCCGGATACTGGATCGACTCCCGGGCGGCCGGCCAGGGTGTCATCCCGACCGCGCTGGCACTGGCGGTGGACCATGCCTTCGTCGCGGGCGGGCTGCACCGGGTCGAGGTGAACATCCGTCCGGAGAACACGCCGAGCCGGCGGGTGGTGGAGAAGCTCGGGTTCCGGCAGGAGGCGTACCACCCGCGGTACCTGCACATCGACGGCGCCTGGCGCGACCACATCGGGTACGCGCTGACGGTCGAGGATGTCGCGCCCGACGGTGGTCTGCTCGCGCGCTGGCACCGTTTACGCGCGGCCGCGTCGGCTTAGCTGGCAATGGTTGGCTGGCCGCCCGGGTGAAGCCTGTCGTTGTGAGCCCACACCTCCAACGGTGTGACAACATCTGACGAGACGTAGCGGTTGAGTTGCTACCACCGCCACGGGTGTTGGCCTGTCGGGTTGGCGTGGCGTGGAACATTTAGTCGGGTCGGCCCGTAACCTCGGGAGAGTTACTCACTTGTGACTTGACCGACTTGGCGAGCGGGAGGGGTGAGGGTGCCGACCTCGGTGCTCCTCGCCGTCCTCGCGGCCGCCGGCCTCCTTGCGCTCGCGCCGGCGCTCGTCCGCCGGTACGACGCTACGGAGCGGCTGGTCGCGGAGCGGGCGCTGTCGGCGGCCCGGGTGTTGGCCCGCGGGGGCGCTCATCCGCACCGTCGACGCCGTACCGTGCCCGGACGCCGCCCGGTGAACCCGCCGAGTTCGTTCGTCCTCGTTCCATCCGCCGTTGCGGCTGTTGCGTCTGTTGCGCCGTCTGGGGCTCGGGTCGCACCCGTCGCGGCGCCGGTTGTCCAGCAGCGGCGACCTCGGCGTACCGCCGCCCGCCGGCTCGGCCCCTCGCCAGCCGTGTACCGCCGCCGGCGAGTGCTCGCCGCGCTGGTGCTCCTCAACGTCGTGGAAATGGTCGGAGTTATCTGGGTCGGCCCCGGCTTCTGGGTCAGCGCCGCGTTGAGCGGAGCCATGCTCCTGGCGTACCTCGTGCACCTGCGCAACCGGGCGCTGGTCGAACGCCGCCGCCGCCGGCTGGAGGCGCAGTATGCCGCGTGGATCGCCGCGAAGCAGGCGGCGATCCGGCGCGAGCAGGCCCGCCGCGCGGCGGCGCGGCGGGAAGCGCTGCGCGCGCAGCTTGATAGGGTCCCGGATCTGGTTCGCGGCTGGTTTGGCCGACCTGCTAACCTTGTCGCCGGTCCCGCCCGCCGTGGGGGATCGCCGGGGGCTGTAGCGCAGTCCGGTAGCGCACCTCGTTCGCATCGAGGGGGTCAGGGGTTCAAATCCCCTCAGCTCCACACATAAGTACCAGGTCAAGGGCTAGCTCATCTAACTCGATGATCTAGCCCTTGATCATTTGTCATCAGTTTGTCACCCGAACGGAACCTCACGACCCGGTGAGCAATGACAGATGGCGGAAGATCAGCAGCGGTGGCGCCTGTCGTCTGCCAGTTGAGCCGAGGCATTGCCAGTACAGCTGAGGCATCACCGGCGGATGTCAGGACGCCAAGGGCTGCGAGCTGCGGCTTCATGTCCAATAACACCGTGACTTGCCTCAAGTTCGATGGCAGATCAAGGCCTGCGCCTCTGCCAACCAATCTGAGGCATCGCAGGTCAGGAGCATGATCGTGCCTCACCTGCATTGGCGGACGACAGCGCCGCTTGTGTCCGTTCGCATTTGTCCGTTCCCGTTTCCCTGAGGCAGTCCCGCCGACTTGCGGCATCCGGCCCTCCGTTCCGCGTAAGTTGAGGCATCCGTCGCACGGTGAGGCCCACGTGCCCCTTGGGCATGGACATGGGGGTCGTGCGGCAGTGGGCGTCGATCGCGCCGCGGTCGCCGTGCGTGGAAACGATCTTCAGTCCGTGGTCGCGCCTGGACCGCTGACACGAACGTCGTCGGTGGCTGAGAAGTACTGATGGCAGGATGATCGATGGCGGTCAATTAGAGCCGTCCGGGGCCTGCCGTCAGCGGCGAGCAGGCGACATCCGATCAAGGCCATAGGTTCGAGTCCACGGGCCAGCCTCTACGCCCCTCCGTGTCCGTCCGACAGTCCAGACGTTCTGTCGGCCGAACACATGCCCGGATTGTCGGCGGCGCGAGGAGGGGTCCGGCGCGCCTCGGAGCAGGCTGAGGTTCGGTTGCGGAAGTATGAGCAGCATGCGTTATGACCTGTCGCGCCTCGGCGAACACGAGTTCGAGGACATGTCGCAGGCCCTCGCCGTTTGCGTGCTGGGTGCGGGAGTCAGCGTGTTCGGCGACGGTCCGGACGGCGGGCGGGAGGCAACGTTTGAAGGCCGGGTCAACTATCCGGATCCGGGTGTTGACGGCCCGTGGAACGGCTATGGGGTGGTGCAGGCCAAGTACAAGAGATCGCTGGCGGGTACCGCCGAGGACACGGCCTGGTTCGTCGGGATGGTCACCAAGGAGCTGAATGACTGGACAAATCGCGACAAGAATAGGGTCAAGAACGGACGGCTACCCGAGTACCTGATCTTCACTACTAACGTGACGTTGTCAGCCGACCCTGGCCGAGGAGGCGTCGATCGCGTCAGCACGCTGATCGATGGCTATCGCAGCAAGTTGCCACTAAAGGGTTTCGCGGTCTGGCATCACAAGCAGATCTGCACGTACCTCGATATCTACGAAACGGTACGGCGTACGTACGCCGGATTCGTCACACCAGGTGACGTACTCGCCGAACTGGGGAGGATCCTGCGGGGAACCGCCGCGACACTCGGTTCGACGATGGCGAGCCACGCCGCCAAGGAGCTTCTCGCCCAGCAGTGGGTGCGTTTGGGCGAGTCCGGCGATACCGATAATCAGCGGCTTGCCCTGGGCGATGTTGCCGTGGACCTCCCATCGCGGTATCCGACGACGGACAACGACGGCAAGGCCGTTGAGGAGAAGACCCAGGGGATTGTGGCTTATCTCCTCGAACTTGGCGAGGAGGTTCGTCGGCCAAGCAAGATCCGTGGATTCCGCCGTAACGCGGTGGTCGTCGGTGGCCCAGGCCAGGGCAAGTCGACGGTCGGACAGTTGTTGTGTCAGGCGTACCGCGTTGCCTTGCTCAGCGACCGTCCCGATGCTGTGCTGGGTGCCGAGGCCGCCCGTCTGCGAAGCCACCTGCAGGGCGAGCTGTCCAAACTTGGCCTGCCGCAGCCAGGCTGCCGCCGCTGGCCGATACAGGTCAGTCTCAGCAAGTACGGCGATGTGATCGCGGGTGGTGAGGACATCAGCCTGCTGAGGTTCATCGCCCAAACGATGAGCGCGCGCACCGAGATCACACCGGCGGAGTTGAAGGTATGGCTCGGGGAGTGGCCTTGGCTCCTGGTACTCGATGGGCTCGATGAGGTGGCGGCGCCGTCCGTACGGGAAACCCTGATCAGCCGGATCTCGAACTTCTTGGTCGATGCTGCGGCGGCTGACGCCGACCTGTTGGTAGTAGCCACGACCCGGCCGCAGGGCTACGCCTACGAGCTGTCACCGGAGGATTTCGATCACTTCGACCTGCTGCCCTTGACGGTTGCCGAGGCGTTGAACTATGCACGGCGGCTCGTGGACGTGCGCCATCGAACTGATCCAGACCTACATGAGCAGGTCCTGGCGCGCGTGGGCAGCGCCGCGGGCGAGGTGCTGACCGCCCGTTTGATGCGAACGCCGCTTCAGGTGACGATCATGTCGCTGCTGCTTGAACGACGGCCGCGTGCGCCTCAGGATCGCTACGGCCTGTTTGAGGCGTACTACTCCACGCTGTTTGACCGTGAGGTGGGCAAGGGCACGGACGTGGCGCGCCTACTGGACGAGAACCGCGGGCACGTAGACCATCTTCACGAGCGGGTGGGGATGATACTGCAGACTCGGGCCGAGAGCGCCGGAGACGCCGACGCGGCATTGCCGTCGGAGGAGCTGGAGCAGCTCGGCGTCGCCCGGCTCACGGACGAAGGAATCTCTAAAGAGCAGGCGTCTGGCCTCGCCGCGCGGCTGGTCAAGGCCGCTACCGATCGCCTGGTGTTGCTCGTCCCCAGAGCCGTTGGGACCGTCGGGTTCGAGATTCGGAGCCTTCAAGAGCTCATGGCCGCGCGTGCGATCACCAAAGCCGCTCCGGACGACGTCATCGCACGACTGCGTTTCCTCGCCCCCTCCGCGCACTGGCGCAACACATGGTTGTTCGCGGCCAGCCGCATCTTCGCGGAGCAACAGTATCAACGACATGGCATCATCAGCCTGCTCGCGGAGATCGACAGCGAGAGTCTCCTAGGCATGCTGATCTGCCCGGGCGCACGTCTCGCCATCGACATGCTGGATGAAGACGTCGCCGCAAAATCTCCTGCCTTCGAGCGACTCCTGGTCCACCAGGCGCTCGGCCTCGTCGACACCTTTCCTGGGAACGACATCGACCGTGCCGCCAACGTGCTCCTCGGAATCGTCAGCAAAGACCCGCAGGCCAAGGCTTTGGTCGACCGGCGCATCGAGCAAGCACTGGCCGCGCAGAAGCGCCAGGCACTCGTCGCTATTCGCATGCTCGGCACTTGGGCGGACGGCGTCGGTGCTACCCCCGCCGCTGCACGCCAACGCATCAGCCGGCTCGCCGCTGAGGTGCGAGATGACCTCAAAGTCGGTGCCGCCCGACTGGGCGGCCTGCATCGTGGTCTGTCGTCGTTTGCGACGACTCCGGCGCCCGACGCAGTCCGCGACCCCGGCAAGGCGATCACCGAATACATGCGTGGGACAGGGTATGGCGCAGATGACATAGCGCGAGCCAAGCGCATCTTTGCCGACCTCGGCCGCCGGATCAACGAGCCCAGTGAGCTGGCAGACCCGAACGTGCAGGAGAAGCTCGTCGCGGTGCTGGACGGCCTGCCCGTAAAGGACTGGCCTGCCGGCAGCACCGTGTACGACCAGCTCGTTCATTGGAGTGAACGCCGTCCCGTCGCCACGCCAGAGACTGAGACCTGGGGCTGAGGCTCACGCCAAGGAGACGCGACCGGCTGGTAGCCGCCGCCGCCAAGTCAGCCCGTGCCTACGACCTCGAAGCCCAAACGCGCCGACTCGGCCACCCGTAACACCGTTCCGGCCACATCACACGTTGCACGCCCACCGGCTGGCGGCTGTCGCCTGGTCAGGGGCGCGGATGAGACCCGGTGTGTGTCCCATGATCTTTGGGACAGCCCACCGGGCACGTCCCAAAGATCATGAGGCACCACATCTCAGCGCGGTGCGCGTGCCTCAGATCAGAGGGGACGGGACAGAACCTGGCCAGTTGTCACTGACGTTGGCCACATTCGGAGCCGGTTCTCATTGAGTTGTCCGGGCTCGTCCGGGTTGAGGTTGCGACGTGCCGGACCTGCCTTGCTGCCGGTCAGCGGTTCTGCTGGACCTAGGCGGGCGCGTCGAGGGTTACGGCGAGGGCGGCCGCGATGGGTCCGCTGCGGCGGTTGAAGATGTAGTTCAGCCCGCCGTCGGTTCGGCTTTCGGCAATGTAGCCAGTTTCGCAGTCGAGCAGCAGGCCGGCGACGAAGTGCTCAAGGCGCCAGCCTGCGGGATGAAGGGCGGGCGTGAACGGGTCGCCGAGCGACGCGCGTAGTTCGCCGTAGGCGGGGCTGTGGCCGTGCGGCTGGCCGGTCAGCATGATGCGGAGTTGACGGGCTGGCACGATCCGACACCCGACCTCGCATGTGCCTTTCGGTTCCTGCTCGCCTATGAGGGGCACGATGGCTGACGATGGGACCTGGTGCGGGTTGTACAGCAGGTAGTAGACGGGGATGTTGCGCTGCTGTTCGTATGAGGCGATGGCGTTGTACTGGGTGACGCCGGTCATCAGGGCCTTGTAGCGGGAGTTCTCGGTGAAGCTGAAGGTGCGTGGCTGGGTGACGGCGGCCCAGTCGTCGTCGGAGTGGAGCAGCCTGCCGAACCCGATCATGTAGTCGACCGGGGCGTCCTCGTCCAGATCTTGTTCGTCGGGGTAGAGCCGCTTGCTCTGCAACAGCGCGACCTTGGAGCGGAGGACCTTGCCGCCCTGGCGGAACACCACGAGCAGCCCGATATCGGCGATCTCCCACCGGCGTGGCCAGTCTCCCCACTCGCCGTAGTGGCGACCGCCGCCCAGGTAGTGCGTGCTGATCTCGACCGTCCACCCGGAAGGGAATCGGTGTGGGGCGGACACGCTCAGGAAGTGCTGGATAAACGTCATGTCCAGCGGCACCTCGTGGATGGTCGGAACCTGCGTCATGGTGCCCGCCACCCGCTCGTTACAGCCCGCGAAGACGCCACTCAGCCAGAGACGAACGTCGGCGGGAATCGGGATCGGCGGTGCCACTGGCCCTCCTGGAGGCAACGGAGATCTTCAACGGAAACACTCTGTTCACGAGAACGGTACGCAGGATGCCGGACTGCGTTCGGACGCTCGCAGCGTCGGCGTGTCCGGACGTGTCCCTTACCGGTTCGGGCCAACACAGCGCACGATCGCAGTGGCGTCGCAAGTGGCTCAGACAACGCGGGCCCGGGGTTGTCGGCCGGCATTTTGATGCTGCACTCTCGGCGTTTCGCGGCGGTGCGGCGGGTTGACGTGGACAGCTTTCCCGTCCCAGTTGATCTGAGGCACGGACGCGGCGACGTGACCTTGTGACGCCTCATGATCTGCGGAACGTGTCCGTTGGTGCAGTCCTGAGCGTCGGGCTGGCCGCGGCGCGGCCGGATGGTAGTCAGAGCAGGGTGGCAGGCTGCTTGGCGGTCTTGGCCAGGCGCTGCGCCCGTGCGTATAGCTCGTCGCGCACGAGCGCCGGCGGAGCGAACCCGTCCGCGCGGGGGATGAGGAACTGCTCGGCGGCCAGCTTGCGGGCGCCGGGTGAGCTGGCCTGCTGATACTCGCGGGTGGTCAGCAGCTCGGCGGCCAGTTCGTCGAGTCGCGCGGTGATCTGGGTGTACTGCGCCTGGGCCAGTTCCTCAGCCCGGTCGACCGCGTCGCGGGTCGCGTCCCAGCCGACCCATTTGTCAGTGCCTTCCGGGAGGGCGAACTTGGCGTACCGCTGCCGGGCTCCGCCCGGCTTCGCCGCCCGAAATCCCGTGTCGGCCAACAGCTTGCCCACCAGCTCGGCGGTGAGCCGAGCTCGTTCCTCGTCGCTGAGCCGTTCGGTGTCCTCGTCGGCGTCGCGCTGTCCCGAGAATCGCGACGCCGGCCCGTCGGCGATTTCCTGCCATTCGAGGTGCCAGGGCGCGGACTGCTCCCAGAAGTGGATCAGACCGTTTGCGGCGAACGCGACGCTGACCCGGCCGATCTCGCCCCTGTGCTTGATCAGGTGTGCGGGCGGGTCCTCCACCTCGTCTTCATCGTCGTCAGGATCGAATACGACAGCCTTGAGGTAGAGCACTCCACCGCCGAGCGTCGCGGCGAGGGCGAGGAACCCGGGCAAGTTCAACGCGTCAGGCGAGATGTTGACCTCCGGGCCGAGGTCGCGTTCCGGCACCGCGGGCACCAGAGTCATGCTGTTGTGCGCCGCGAACTCGGTTACGGACGCGGCTAGCTTGGCGAGGTTGGTCACGGCGCGACCGTAGTGACCGGGTACGACAGTTTCACTTCCGCTCGCTACGTCTGTGGCTTCCTTCGAAGAAGGTCCACCGATCTGGTCGAGCACTGGACGTCTGGGGCCGGAGATTCCGGCCCCGCGGTGTTGGTGTCAGCGATGGTCCCAGCGGTTCCGGTGGCACCGCAGCAAGCCTGCGCTGCACCGACGTGCACGCCGTCAGGGGGAACCTCAGGCGCGGTCTCGTGTCGGCCGGTCGGCCCGGGGTCGGCCGGCCACATTGGTCCTGGGCCAGGTTGTAGGGCCAACCGCCGCGCTGAGTGCCGCTGAACCGAGACCATGCGCCGCGATGGACCGGAGTTTGTCGGCAGCCCTGCGGGCGGCGCGGGCTTGATGCAGCCGGTCTTGTGCTTCGCGCAGGTCCGCGAGGTTGTCGGCGAGCATGGAGAGCTGGAGCACCAGTTGTAGCGCGGCGGCGGTGTCGTTGTCGCCGGTGAGGCGGCCCATGACTGCGATAAGTCGGGCCAGCGAACGGAGTTCGCTGGCCCGACGCGAACGCCCGAGCGGGCGGCGGTGCCGTTCGCGGGCGGCTCGGTCGAAGATCTCTGCCGCGTCGGTGAGCGGTCCGCCCCTGCGTCCCTCAAAGGAGCGAGCGGTGGAGACCAGGACGTCGGCGGCGGAGTAGGCCGTGGTGGAGGCCGCGTCGTGGTCGACCCCGGCGTGTGCGAGGTCTTCCGCAGCGCGGCGGGTTGCTTCGGTGGCCTGCCGGAACGTGGTGGCCCGTCGATGTGTGCCTGGTCGTGGGCGCGCCGCATCCGATGCGACCGTCGACCCGGATCGCCATCGCCTGCGGAGCTGCGGCAGTGTGAGGTCGGATGCGAGTCGACCGCCGCCGTACCAGACAGTGTCGCCGGCTGCGGTGTGATGGTCGGGGAGCCCGACGGCGTAGCCGGTCACCTCATCGGGGTTGACCGTGCTGTGGCGGACGCGAACCAGGACGCCGGCGGCTTGGAGCCGGGTGAAGAACTTTGCCTCGTCGGTGGCTGCCGCAGCGGTGGCCCGTACCTCGCGGCGTAGTCGGTCCCGCGGGATCTCCGTGTGCCCTTGGCGGGCGGTCTTGTTCTGCTCGGCGGCGCGCGGGTGTCGGTGCGCGGTGCGGTCGGCCGGGCCGAGCTGGTAGAGGCCGTACCGCTGCTCCAGGTCTCTGGCCGCTGCTTGGGCCTTGAGGCGTTCGTTCCATGCCCAGACGGTGTTGCCGTCCTGCCGTACGAGGGTGGCGACGATGTGGATGTGGTCGTCGGCGTGGCGGATCGCGACCCACCGCACGGCGTGCGGGTCGCCGTGCGGGGCGAGGTCGACGGCGGCCACCATCTCGGCCGCGATGTGTGCCCACTGCTGGTCAGTGAGGGTGCGGTCGGTGGCATGGTTGCGGATGGAGGCGTGCCACACCGGTTTCTGGGGTGGGTTCTTGCCAGCGTTGACCGGCTGCTCCAGCAGCCTGGTCAGCGGACGGAGATCGAGTCGGCCCGAAGGCGTCGTACTGGGTTCCAGCGCGGCGAGCTGGCCGGGGCCGCACCACGCGGCAACAAGGTGCGGGTTGCGGTGTTCCTCGCATTTGCCTGGCCCGAAGAGATAGCGGAGTAGACCCCCGACGTTCGTGCCGCGAGGGTGGATCGCGGGGATCAGCGCAACCGCCGGTCGACGTCAGCCACGACGGCGTCGAGTTGGTCCAAGGAGCGCTCGCACCGCTTGACGGCGTGGTCGAGCCAGACGGGTGCGTCGCCGGTGGCGTTGAGCGCGGCGACGGCTTGGTTGAGGTTGGTCCCAGTGCGGATGACCGCGGTCCGCGCCGCGAACAGGTCACGTTGCAACGCGGCAAGTTCCGCGCGGGTCACGCCCGTGCCCGCCACGAGACCGCCCGGCGCGGCTGTGCCGCGGGCGGCGGCCAGCGCGGCGTCGGCGCAGAAGCCGGCCGGAGTCATCCCGGCCCGCAGGGCGGCGGCTCGCACGTCGCGGTGCTCGTCGGCGTCGAACCGTAGGTTGATCCGCTGTTGACGGCCCGGGAACTGGTGGCGCCGGTCCGATCCTCTCGGTGCGTCGAGGTTGGCGATCGTTGTCTGCTCACAGGTGTCCATGGCCGTCACTCCGATCCGCAGTTCGTGTCGTTGCTCGTCGGAAGCGTCGGCCGACGGGGTTATCGGCGGCGCTACGGGCGCTCGCTGCGGAGCCTTTTCCGCTGACCCCGCTGGGTCGGCGGCTCACCGGTTGCCGGATGCGCCGACCGCGCCCGGTCGGCGCATCCGGGAACCGGTGCTACAACTTGCTCGCCCAGGGCTGCAAGATCATTTATCTCACTCGTGTGCCTCACATGTGTCCCGTCCGGGCCAAAGCAGATGGCGGCGAGTCGCAGGCGACACGCCGATCCGACCCGGCGGCCAGCGGCCGACACCTTGAGCTAGACGGGACAGCGCGCGCCGGATCCGGGGGCCCTCGGGCTGATGGCGACGGCTTGGGTCCGCCGGTAGTTGCTGTTGACGACGGCGCCGAACAGAGCGGGCATCCCGAAGAAGTGAATCATCGTCGCCCTGTTCGACTTGGCGCCAATCTATTGATTGATCCGCATATTCGCTGGCCCGGGTGGGTGTAATGCGGTATCATTAAAAGTGACAGCACGGGTGTAGGAAGAGGGTGATCATGAGCGAACTGGAGACCATCGCGTTCCGGTGGCAGTTCTGCGGCGGCGACGACGAGGAGTCCTCCGCCGAGGTGCGTGCTTGGGAAGGCGCACACGGAGACCTGTGCCTGGCCGTAGCGAACCGCACACCCGCCACCGGTGTCGCAGCGACACGCTGCCTCCACCAGGACCGCGCCGTTCACCTTGGCGATGTACTTGATGGCCGACCGCGCCGAATCGAACAGCGCCTCCATGTCGACGCCGTCCGGCGACCACGCGTCGCCGCAGCCGAGCTGCTACTGACCGGCGGGTGCGACTGACTTGTTCGCCCCTTTCCCCTGTGGCCTGAGCTATTCGACTCGGCTCTCTTGACCTCGATCCTCCCGACGCACGGCCATCAGGTGTCGCTATCACCCGGCCCGCGTCGTCCAGCGACCACCGCCAGACAAAGGAACGCCCCATGACTGCCCAGGGCAAGAAGACCACTGCCGGCTTGTCCGCCGGGGACCGCATCCTGATCACCAGCGACCCGACCAAGGCGTCAACCCGCACGGGCGGAGCCTGGCACTCCAGTCGCGTCAAGACCGGCGTGACCGCCGCGACCGTGTTGCGCAAGTAGGCCGTTGCCGGGCGCCGTACCCGCTACAACATCGTCACCGACGTTGGCACGGTTGCGAACCTGTCCGGGGGACAGACCTTCCTGCTCGCGCCGCAGGCACCGTCGGCTCGACCGGTTACCCCAGTTCCCGACGCCGGGTTGGACGCGGTGGTCGTGGCCAGGGTCGAGCGCGACGGCGGCGCACGGTGACCGTGGCCGTACCAACCCGGGCCCGGCGAACCGCCAGACGATCCGGACGGCCCAGCGTAGCCGCACCCGGCTACCCGTAGCGCCGCCCACCGCTACCCGTAACCCCCACCTTCGCCGCCTTCTACGCGAGGGCAACCGACTCCCCGACGTTCCGGGCGCTGCCATCTGAACACACCCACCCCACCGGAAGGACACCACCGTGACTCTGCCCGCACCGACGATCACCGCGACGCGCGAGACCGACCCGTCCCTGCTCGGCCTGATCGAGCGCTATGGGGACGTGCGCGCCGACCACATGCGGGCCTACCGGCAGGGCGACCTCAGCCAGGGCCGCCTGGAGCGGCGGGCCGGCGAGCTGTTCGCGCGCATCGCGGCGATGCTGCGCCCGGCCGATGCGACGGCCGCGACCGACGCCCTGGCGGCCCTGAACCCGCGCGCCTACGACGACGACCCGACCGCCCGCACGGCGTACGTCGTGGTCGACCTGCACGGCGTCTCCGTCGGCGTCCAGCGCCGCGCCCACGACCTGTACGTGCACGTCGACACCTCCGAGACCCCGGACCAGGTCGTCGCCGTCGAGATCAACGGCGGCGGCGAGAACGACTACCCGACCCGCTGACCCCGGACCGGCGGATGCCGCCACGCCGCCCGGTGCTGGCGGTGTCCCCTGCCCGGGGGTGCCCGCTGCATTCGACAGCAACCGACCTCGGAAGGAACGCCTGATGGCGACCGTCACCCGCGCGCCCGAAGACGAAACCGACAACCAGGCAACTCTGGTCTATGTCGATCCGGGAACCCTGGTCGTGGGCGCCAATGCGCGCCTGACCGCACGGCTGAACAAGGGCTACGTGCGCAGCATCCGCGAGCGCGGCGTCCTGGAGCCCGTGGTGGCCTACCGGGACGACAAGGGCGCCCTCGTCGTCCTTCGCGGCCAGCGCCGCACCCTCGCCGCCGTGCAAGCCGAGCGCCCCACCATCCCGGTGATGGTGGTCCCGCGACCCGCCGAACCCGACCGGCTGATCGACCAGGTCAGCGAGAACGACCACCGCGAATCCCTGACCGTCGCCGAACGGGTGACCGCCTACGAGCAACTCGCCGCCTTCGGCGTCAGCGCCGCGCAGATCGCCAAGCGCATGGCCACCAGCCGGCCGGCGGTCGACAACGCCCTCGCGGTGGCGCGCAGCAAGCTCGCCCGCAGCGCGACCGAACGCTGGGAGTTCCTCACCGTCGACCAGGCGGCCATCGTCGCGGAGTTCGACGACGACGCCGAGGCCGTCAAGCAACTCGTCGTCGCCGCCCAGCGGGGCGGGTTCGACCACCAGGCACAGCGGCTGCGCGACGCCCGCGCCGAGGCGGCGGCCAAGGCCGTCGCCGCCGATGCCCTCGCCGCCGCCGGCGTCACCGTGGTCGAGCGACCCGGCTGGGACAACAAGACGATCAAGCGACTGGCTGATCTCACACACGACGACGAGCCGCTCACCGAGGACAACCACGCCGCCTGCCCCGGCCACGCCGCCTACCTCGACAACAAGTGGATCTACCCCGATGAGCACCACGACCAGGACGGCAACGTGGACGACGGCGACGGTGACGACGCCGATCGGGACGACGACTTGGACGTCGACAACGCGGATGTAGGCGACCGGCCTCGGCCGTACCGTGCGTGGGTGCCGGTGTACGTCTGCACCGACTTCGCCGCCCGTGGCCACACCCCGCGCTGGCGCGCACACGATTCCGGCAGCGGGCGCAAAACCACGGCCGAGATGACCGACGACGAACGCGCCGCCGCCCGCGCCGAACGCCGCGACGTGATTCAGTCCAACAAGGACTGGGATAGCGCCGAAACCGTCCGGCGGCAGTGGCTGCGCACCTTCCTGACCCGCAAGACCGCCCCGGCCACCGCAGCCGGCTTCATCGCCGGCAGCCTGGCCCGCACCGACCACGCCGTGACCCAGGCGCTGACCTATGGCAACCGGCTCGCGCATGACCTGTTCGGCCTGCCGGACCAGGCGCCCACCCTGGGCCGGCGCGCCCCGGCGATGGTCGAGCTGGTCGGCAAGGCCACCGACGCCCGCGCCCAGGTGATCGCGCTCGGTCTGGTCCTGGCCGCGTACGAGGAGGCGACCAGCCGCAACTCCTGGCGCACCGTCAGCGACAGCACTACCCGCTACCTGCGCTTCCTGGAAGCCCACGGCTACGAGCTGTCCACCGTGGAGCGACGCGCCTGCGGCGAGGCGCCGCAACCCGATCCCGAGGCTGACGGCGCCTGAGTCGTCCGCCGATACCGGCGCCGGTCGTCGTCCAGGGGTGTCCGTTCCGTGAACGCGATTGCCCGATCGCACGGCTCGGCACCTGTCCAGCCTTGCCCGGAGAGCAGCAGGAGCAACTCCCATGCCGGCCATTCTCGCCACCCAGGGGCGGCCATCGGCCTACACCGCGCGGCAGGCGCACGGCCGCGACCTGGCTCACCGGGTTCCGGAACCGTTGATGCTGCACACCCGGTTCGGCCTGCTGACACCGTGGACGGTACGTCAGGACCACCCCGACCCGGCCCGGCGGCTGCGGTTCTACCTGGGCACCCACCGGCCGAACTGGCTCAACACCTGCCCGGTGCCGCTGTTCGTCTCCGCCACCACGCTGGCCCGCTACCGCCTGCGCGGCGGCCGGTGGCCGGTGCGGATGACCGGCGGCGGTGGCTGGGCGCTGGACAGCGGGGCGTTCACCGCATTGGACACCAACAACGACAACCACCCCTGGCACCTGCACCCGGACCAGTTCGGCGGCCTGGTCACCCGTCTGGCCGAGGAGGTCGGGCCGCCTGACTTCACCGCGATCCAGGACTGGCCCTGCGAGCCCAGAGTCCGCTCCCGCACCGGCATGAGCGTCTACGACCACCAGATTCTGACCATCGACAACTACCTCTACCTGCGTGAGCAGTTCCCGTTCATCCCGTGGATTCCTGTTCTGCAAGGGTGGCTCCCGCAGGAGTACCTGGCGTGCGCGCAGATGTACGTCGACGCCGGCGTCGACCTTGCCGCCGCGCCGCTGGTCGGGCTGGGATCGGTGTGCCGACGCGCCAGCGGCGCGGAGATCGCCGCCGTGGTGCAGACCCTCGCCGGGCTCGGGTACCGGCTGCACGGCTTCGGTGTCGCCCTCGACGGGCTGAGGACGATCGGCCATCTTCTCGCCAGCGCGGACTCCCTCGCCTGGTCGGCGACCGCGACCGAGGGCAGGGACAACATCCGGCTGCCCGAGTGCGAGCAGGAGCGGGCGCACCTCGGGCCGTGCAACAACTGCATGCGGTGGGCGCTGCGGTGGCGGGAGAAGGTGTTCGACACGTTGCGCAGCGGCGGCCAACCGTCACACCCGGGCAACAGCTCCACACCCAACGCCGCCTCGCGGCGACGGCCGCGTCACCGGCATTCGCCTCTCCGCCCACCCGGGTCGGGGCAGCTCGACCTATTCGCCGGCCTGACCCTGGCTGCCTCCGGAGGAGCGTCATGACGGGGCAGGTCGGCTGCGGGCGAGCAGCTTGCGCCTCCCCTGCCCGCGATCGCTACGTCCTCCGCGTGGGGCCAGCGGCTGGTGCCCGTCGTGACGGCACACCGGACCTGGCACCCGGCCGGTCCCCGCCGGGGATCAAGGCAGCCGCCGTCGCGTCCGACCGATCGGTGCTCTCCGACATCCCGCGCCGCCGGGCACCCGCCAGCACCTGTGTTGCGCGGCCCCAGCCGCGCGTTGACAGCCGTGCGAACCGCCCACCATACACCAGGCGCGCTACCCCTAGCGCTGCCGATAACCCGTAGCCCCCACGATGAGCCGGATGATCATCTGTGTCTGGTCCATCGCGGCGACCCGTAGCGAGGCGGTCCCGGACGCGGTGACGCAACCACCGGCCGGGACCTTGATCGGACATCTGGAGGTCCGACCCATGAATGACCATACGACCGTCATCGTCCCGCCGGAACCGGCGGAATCGCCAGCGCCGAGCCCGCTGGAACGCTCCGCGCCATCCACATCGAGGGCCCGACCCCGGTCCCGGAAGGAATGTTTTGCGGCTGATGCGGGGGTGACGGCATGAACGACACGCTGCGCGCGGTGAGCGGCCTCGCCGCCTGGGTCCGGGACCACCGCGACGCGCTGGTCGTCGGCGGGCTCGCGCTGACGGTGCTGCTGCTGGCATGGACCGTGCGCAAGGCGATTAAGAGCGGCCGGCCCGACAAGTGGCTGTCGGTTGGCTCGGTCGTGGTCGGGTTCGGCTGGTCGGCCGAGGCGATGTGGGAGATCGCCACGCAGAAGCTGCATCTGGCGGCGAGCTTCGCGGTGTTCGTGTTCATCGTGTTCGAGATCCAGTTGGCCACGGCGATGATGCGTGCCGAGCGGCACCAGCGCGAGCACAAGCACCCCGGCAAGTACGGGCGTACCGCGTGGCTGATCGCCGTGGTCATGGGCTGCTTGGCCGCCATGGCCGGCGACAGCCCGGTCGAGGTCGCGTTGCGCCTGGCGGTGCCGTTGCTGGTGACCCGGCAGTGGTGGGACGGGTTGACCGGCGACGGTACCGACAAGCCCGACGACGCGATCACCTGGACGTGGAACCCGCGCCGGGTCCTGATCGGCCTGGGGCTGGCCCGACCCGGCGCGCAGGACCTGTTCACCGTCGACCGTCAGCGGCAGATCCTCGCCCTGGCCCGAGTGTCGCACCGGCTGCACTCCACCCACTGGGGCTGGCGGCGGGCCTGGTACCAGATGCGGCTGCGCCGGCTGAGCATGACCGCCGACGACGAGATGCTCGACGCCGCCCGCATGCACGTCGAGCGGGTGTGGCGCTCGGCCGACCGCACCCGGCCAATCACCGGCGAGGACCTCGCGGTCGTGGCCGCCGCACGGGCGGAAGCGGAAGCGGCCCGAGCGGAAGCGGAAGCCACGCGCGCGGAAGCGGAAGTTGCCCGCGCCGCGGAAGCGGAAGCTACGGCGCGGGCGGAAGTGGAAGCCGCCCAGGCGGAAGCGGAAGCAACCTACCGCGCGGACCTGGAAGCGGAAGCGGAAGTGCTGCGCGCCCGGGTGGAAGCGGAAGCAACCAACCGTGCGAAGGCGGAAGCGGAAGCG
>WNGB01000358.1_pt1 | contig 69599 bp, 54 predicted proteins | sample 5400681 | NCBI WGS metagenome assembly WNGB01 (sample SAMN13153367, study PRJNA577476) | soil metagenome | isolation source: 115 cm soil or saprolite under grassland replicate 2 | place: USA:California | collected 2016-06-15 | reverse complement strand
GCGGAGGGACCCCGCTGACAGCCGTAGGCGGACCGGCTTACAGCCGCGGATCGACCGGCTCGCTCTCCAGCGCGAGCACGCCGAACACGCACTCGTGCACGCGATACGCCGGCTCCCGGCGGACGAACCGGTCGAGCGCGGCGGTTCCCAGCAACCCGGCTAGACGACCGCCTCCAGCGACCCTAGGCATCCGGCGTCAGCGGGCAGCCACCCCGATTTTCAGCCCGGAACGGGCGTCCACGCAGGGGTTATCTGGGCTAGACGGACTAGTCAGACCGTCCTCTTCATACCAGCGCCCGATGGTCTCGCCGCAAGGGTCATCGGGCATGTCTGCTCGTCTGCCTCCTGGGAACCCGGTTCTCGGGTTCCTAGGTCAGCTGCTTGCCAGCGGACAGCAGGTCCTCGCAAGCGTGGACGACCCGGGCGCTCATCGCGTCCTCGGCCGCCTTGCCCCAGCTGCGCGGGTCATAGAACTTTTTGCTGCCCATTTCGCCGTCGACCTTCAGGACGCCGTCGTAGTGAGTGAACATGTGGTCGGCGACCGGCCGGGTGAACGCGTACTGCGTGTCGGTGTCCACGTTCATCTTGACGACGCCGTAGGAGATCGCCTCCCGGATGTCGTCCAGGTCAGAGCCCGACCCGCCGTGGAACACAAGGTCGAACGGCTTGTCCCGGTCGTATTTCCGGCCTACCGCCTCCTGGATGCCGGCCAGCACCGACGGCCGCAGCTTGACGTGTCCTGGCTTGTAGACGCCGTGCACATTGCCGAACGTGGCGGCCAGGATGTACCGGCCACGCTCGCCGAGCCCCAGCGCCTCGGCGGTCGCGAGCGCGTCGTCCGGCGTGCTGTAGAGCTTCTCGTTGATCGCCCCGACAACACCGTCCTCCTCGCCGCCGACCACCCCGATCTCCATCTCCATGATGATGTGCGCGGCCGCGCAGTCGGCCAGCACTTCGGCGGCGATCTGCAGGTTCTCGGCGAGCGGCACGGCGGAGCCGTCCCACATGTGCGACTGGAAGAGTGGCTGCTGACCGCGGGCCACCCGTTCCTTGGAGATCTGGATGAGCGGGCGGACGAAACCGTCGAGCTTGCCCTTGGGGCAGTGATCGGTGTGCAGAGCGATATGCACCGGGTACCGGTCCGCCACTGCGGCGGCGAACTGCGCCAGCGCCGCCGATCCGATCACCATGTCCTTCACCGCGGCACCGGACAAGTACTCAGCGCCACCGGTGGAGACCTGGATGATCCCGTCGCTGCCGGCTTCGGCGAAACCGCGGAGGGCTGCGTTCAGCGTCTGGCTCGACGTTACATTGATGGCCGGGTACGCGAAGCCTTGCTCCTTGGCCCGGTCGAGCATCTGTGCGTATATCTCTGGCGTCGCAATCGGCATGACAGCTACTCCCTGTTGTCGTCCTGGCATCTCCTAGTATCCCGGAGCCTGCGCCCTTCCAGCACTGGCACCGGCCTGCTATCGGCCAGAGCCTGCGCAGTTCCCGCGCTGGCAGCCGGCCTGCTAGCGGCGCCAATTGGCTCCGGTGCACGTCGGCGGGGCTAGTCTCGCTGCATGGGACGTCATGATGCCGATCCCAGGGAACGCCTGCGGTACGTGATCGTCGCGGTAGTCGTCATAGCCGTGATCTTCCTCCTCTTGGTGGGAATCTCCGCACTGCATGACCTGGCCGGGCACTAGTCAAACGCCGCCACGTCGGCCAATTCGTACGCTGCGCGGTACGGCAGCCCGCGCTCGCCGATGCGCGAGCGCGCGCCGCGGTCCACGATGACCGCCACGCCCACCACGTCCGCGCCCGCGTCGCGTAGCGCGTCGACCGCGGTCAGCACGGAGTTGCCTGTCGTCGAGGTGTCCTCGACGGCGAGTACGCGGCGGCCGGCGACATCCGGGCCCTCGATTCGCCGCTGCAGCCCGTGTGCCTTCTCCGCCTTGCGCACCACGAAGGCGTCGAGCGCCCTGCCGCGTGCGGCCGCGGCATGCAACATCGCTGCGGCCACCGGATCGGCGCCTAGCGTCAGGCCGCCGACCGCATCGTAAGACAGATCCGCGGTCACCTCGAGCATGACCCGGCCGGCCAGCGGGGCGGCCCGGCCAGCCAGCAGTATCCGGCGCAGGTCGATGTACCAGCTTGCCCGCTGACCAGATGACAAGATAACGTCCCCGCGCACGACAGCCTGACTTCTGATCAGGGCAAGCAGGTCATCGCGATCGGTCACGAAATCCGACCCTATCCCGCGGCGCCTTGGCCGGCCCCGGCGCGCGGCCAGCCCGGCGCGCGGCCGGTCCGGGGTGCTGGGCGGTCCGGGGTGCTCGGCGAGCCGGGAATGCTGGCCGGTCCGGGGTGCTGGCCGGTCCGGGGTGCTGGGCGGTCCGGGGTGCTCGGCGAGCCGGGAATGCTGGCCGGTCCAGGGTGCTCGGCGAGCCGGATACTGGCCGGTCTGGAATGCTGGCCGGTCTGGAATACTGGCGGTCCGGGATGCTGGCCGGCCCGGGGAGCGTGCCGGCTACTTACGCCGCTGCTCGCCGCAGTCGGCCAGCGGCACCCGCTGCCCCCGCTCGCAGTGGCGGCAAACCTGGTTACCGGGCAGGACACCGGGCCTGGCATGCTTTGCGCTGGGTTACAGGTTGAGTACGTCCCTGATCCGCGCTATATGTCACGGCAGTTGCCGGGCGCTGGTAACGTCTCGCGTCGAGGGAAGGACGGTGTCGCGTGGATCGTTGCGCGCTGTTCGTGGACGCGGGCTATGTGCTCGCCGATGGCGCAATGGCCGTCCACGGGACCCGCAACCGAGACTCTGTTTCCTGGGATTATTCCGGTCTGCTCAAGTTTCTCTCCGGGCTATCGCTGGACCGTAGCGGCTTGCCCATGCTGCGGTGCTACTGGTACGAGGCGACGGTCGAGGGGCGGCGGACATCCGACCATGACACTCTCGCTGACCTGCCCGGACTCAAGCTTCGGCTCGGCAGGATGCGCCCCGGCCGCCGCGAGGGCGTCGAGGCCGAGATGCACCGTGACCTGAACACCCTGGCCAGAAACGGGGCGATCACCGACGCTATCCTCGTCAGCGGCGAAGAGGATCTTGCCGAGGTGGTCGCCGAGGTGCAGGACCTCGGGATCCGGGTCATTCTCGTGCATATCACCGTGGACGGGAACTGGACGATCGCGCGGCCACTGCGCCAGGAGTGCGATGACATTCTCGAGATAGGCAGCGCCCACCTGCGGCCATTCGTCGACTTGATCGCCGGCGCCGAGCCAGCGCATCGTGCGGATGAGTACTCGGCCGGTGCCTACCCAGGCCGATCCCTGGCCAACGGCCACGGGTCGGCCGTCGGCGCCGTGACTCATCGTGGACTGCCCGCTGCGGCATTGCCTGCTCCGCCGCCCATCTACACCGCCCCGATCGTCACGGACTTCCAGCGCGCCACCCAGCCGCCGTCCGGCGCCCGCCCGGCTCCGCAGGATGAGCAGCTACCCTCGCGAAGCCGGCAGGGTGACCTGCCGGGCCAGCCGGGCGGCGCTCAGCATGCCCAGCCGGGTGGCGCTCAGCATGCCCAGCCAGGCGGGACGCAGCAAGCCCAGCCGGGCGGCGCTCAGCAAGGCCAGGCGACCGGGATCCAGAGCCAGCCCGGTGACCTGCCGGGCCAGCAAGGCGGAATCCAGCAGGGCGGAATCCAGCAGGGCAAGCCTGGCAACTTGCAGCAGGGCAAGCCTGGCAACTTGCAGCAGGGCAAGCCTGGCAACTTGCTGCAGGGCAAACCAGCCGAGTTGCGGGACCAGCCGGGCGGGGCCCATGCCCAGCCGGCCGGGATCCAGGGCCAGTCAGGTGACCTGCCTGGCCAGGCCGACGGCGGACTGCAGAGCCGGCCCGCCGGGATCCACGGCCAGCCCAGCGGACTGCAGCCCAGCGGACTGCAAGGCCAGCCCGCCGGGAGTCAGGGCCAGCAGAGCCAGCTGGGCGGAGCGCCGCCTTCCGGCGCCGCGCAGCAGGGCCGGCCCGCCGGGCCGCAGCCGGCCCAGCCGGGCGGAATGCCGCGCAGCGGCAACTCGCCGGCAAGTTTCGGTGCGCCGAGTCCGCTCAGCGCCCCAGCCGGGTCAGGATCACCTCAGCACGGTGATGACCAGGCGCCCAGGCCGCAGAGCACGCAAAGTTATCCGCCGGATCCGTTCCTTGACCGGATGCCAGCGTCGGCCACCGACAGCCCGGCCGGTCCGGAGGCCGGCCAGCCGGGCGGCTCGCAGCGCCACGGCCAGGGCGGCGGGGCATGGCAGTACCCGCCGGAACAATACTCCCCGGGTGGTCAGTATCAGCCGCCCGAGCACTACATCCCGGCGGAGCAGTACCCGCAGGCTGAGCAATACCAGCCCGCGGAGCACTACCCGCCGGCCGGAGCCGGCGGCCCGTACGGCGGATCCGCCGAGCAACGGCAGCCGGGCCAGTTCTCCGGCCCGCAGCATGGCCAGCATGCCGGCAGCGCGCTTGGCCCGGCTTTCGCCCCGCAGGGCGGTCCCTACAGCGGCCCTCAGCCCGTCGCGCCCCAGGCGCCCGTTCCGCCGCCAGTGGCCGTCTCGCTGGCCGACGCGGTACAGGCGGCACACGCCGAGGGCTTCGGCTTCGGGGAGGCGGTGGCGCGCGACGCGCCTGCCCTGTGGCTCGAGGCGGTGCTAGCGCGCAAACCCCGGATGCCTTCTGACCTCGAGGCCAGGCTGCTCCAAGGCTCGGCACTGCCGATCGATTCGCTGCTTCACGACGAGGTGCGGCATGCGCTCAGGCGAGGATTCTGGGATGCGCTTGAGCGCTCCCGGCGGTAGGCCGGACTCCGCGCAGGATCGGTAGCGCGACTGCGCGTTGAAAGCCCCGTCCGGGTGGGTACGTTCTGTATCGTGCCTGTTTTGAGTCGCGAGGAATTTGACGCAATAGAGTTCGACGCCGCCTTTAGCGGCGAGCATGAGGCCGCAGCGCAGCGGATGAGCAGGCTTGCCGTCACTGGCATCCAGAGCCCATCCATGCCACGCGCAGAGGCATTTCTGCGTGCGGGCGAGCAATGGCTGCTTGCCGACGATCCCGCCGCGGCGGCCAGCGGATTCCGGCTCGCGCTGGCTGACGGCGGGCCGGTATTCGTGGATCCGAGGGTTCCGCTGTCCAGGGCGCTCTTCATGCTCGACAAAACGGCCGAGGCGCAGGCCCTGATAGCCGCGCTGAAGGAGGAGGGCCGGCGCGATCCGCGGGTGTGCGACCTTGTGGCCGAGATACTTGTCGAGCGCTCCGACCTGAACGGCGCCCTGGACTGGGCGACCGCCGGCGTGCAGCTGTGCCTGCAGCGCGAGGAGGACCGTGCCCGGCGGCCCGGCCTCCGGTCCGCGGATGCGGATCCGGGCGATGAGGACCGGGCCGAGCTGCGGATGCTGCTGAGCCTGCGGTACCGGATCCGCAATGACCTGGGGCTGCCCGAGGACGACTACGACAGGCTGCTCGACGAGCCGCCTACCGCGGACGAGGACGCAGGGACGGCGGCCGGCCGGTCGGCGCGCACGGTCAGCGAGTCCGACGCCGGATCGAGGTCAACGAGGACCACGTCACCGTCCGCGATGTCGCCGGACAGGAGGCCGCGGGCCAGCTGATCGCCGATGGCTGACTGGATGAGCCTGCGCAGCGGCCTGGCGCCGTAGACCGGGTCAAAACCGGTGACTGCCAGCCACTCGCGCGCGGCAGGGCTGACGGTGAGGGCGAGCCTGCGGTCGGCGAGCCGCCGGGAGAGCCTGGCTACCTGCAAGTCGACGATCTCGGTGAGTTCCTCGGTGGAAAGCGCGTCGAAGAGAATGACGTCATCAAGCCGGTTGAGGAATTCCGGCTTAAAGGTCGTCCGCACCACTGACATGACGGCGTCCCGCTTGGCCTTATCGTCCAGCGCGGGATCGGCGATGAACGCTGATCCCAGGTTGGACGTAAGGATGAGGATGGTGTTGCGGAAGTCGACGGTACGGCCCTGCCCGTCGGTGAGCCTGCCATCATCGAGTACCTGCAGCAGGATGTCGAAGACCTCCTGGTGCGCTTTTTCCACCTCGTCGAGCAGCACGACGCAGTACGGCCGCCGGCGGACGGCCTCGGTGAGCTGGCCGCCTTCCTCGTATCCGATGTAGCCGGGCGGCGCGCCGACCAGCCGGGCGACCGAATGCCGCTCTGAGTACTCGCTCATGTCGATCCGGACCATCGCGCGCTCGTTGTCGAACAGGAAATCGGCGAGCGCCTTGGCCAGCTCGGTCTTGCCGACCCCGGTCGGCCCGAGGAACAGGAACGAGCCGGACGGGCGGTCAGGATCGGAGATGCCCGCCCGCGACCTGCGGACCGCATCGGAGACGGCCTGAACGGCCCTGGCCTGGCCGACGATCCTGTTGCGGAGCTCGCCCTCCATCCTGAGCAGCTTGCCGGTCTCGCCTTCCAGCAGCCGCCCGGCCGGGATTCCGGTCCAAGCGGACACCACGTCGGCGACGTCGTCCGGTCCCACCTCTTCCTTGACCATGGGCCGGGAAGCGGTGGCCGCCAGGCCCGCCGGTGCGCCAGGGTCCCCGGCCTCGCTGGCCGCCTGGGCCGCCGCTTCGGCGATCTCCCGCTGGAGGGCCGGGATCTCGCCGTACATGAGCCTCGACGCGGTCTCGAAATCCGCGTCACGCTGGGCCCGGTCGGCCTGGCCGGTCAGGTCGTCGAGCCGCTTCTTCATCTCGCCGACCTTGTTGAGCCCGGCCTTCTCCCGCTCCCAGCGTGCGACCAGCGCGGTCAGCTGCTCCTGGCGGTCGGCAAGCTCCGCGCGCAGCCGTTCCAGCCGCTCCTTGCTGGCCGGGTCGGCCTCCCCGGCCAGGGCAAGTTCCTCCATCCGCATCCGGTCAACGGACCGCTGCAGCTCATCGACCTCGACCGGCCGGGAATCGATCTCCATCCGCAGCCGGGACGACGCCTCGTCGATCAGGTCGATTGCCTTGTCCGGGAGATATCTGGCCGTGATATACCGGTCGGACAGGGTCGCCGCGGCCACCAGAGCCGCGTCGGAGATCTGCACTTTGTGATGCGCCTCGTACCGGCCCCGCAGCCCCCGCAGGATCGCGATCGTGTCCTCGACCGAAGGCTCCCCGACGAAAATCTGCTGGAACCGCCGCTCCAGGGCCGGATCCTTCTCGATCCGCTCGCGGTACTCATCCAGCGTGGTGGCACCGACCATGCGCAGCTCGCCGCGGGCCAGCATCGGCTTGAGCATGTTTCCCGCGTCCATCGCGCCCTCTGCCGCGCCGGCCCCGACCACCGTGTGCAACTCGTCGACGAACGTGATGATCTCGCCTTCGCTCTGCTTTATCTCGTTCAGTACCGCCTTGAGGCGCTCCTCGAACTCGCCGCGGTACTTGGCCCCGGCCACCATCGCGCCCAGGTCGAGGGCCACGATCCGCTTTCCGCGCAGTGACTCCGGCACGTCGCCGGCCACGATCCGCTGGGCGAGTCCCTCCACCACCGCGGTCTTGCCGACGCCCGGCTCGCCGATCAGCACGGGGTTGTTCTTGGTACGCCGGCTGAGCACCTGGATCACCCGGCGGATCTCGGCGTCCCGGCCGATCACCGGGTCAAGCTGGCCGTCGCGTGCGCGGTGCGTCAGGTCGATGCCGTACTTCTCCAGTGCCTGGTAGGTCCCTTCCGGGTCCTGCGTTGTCACCCGGGCACTGCCGCGCACCTGCTGGAACGCGTTCAGCAGCTCGTCCGGGCCGGCTCCGGCCTCGCGCAGCAGCGCCGCGGCCTGGCCTCCGTCCGCGGCCAGGCCGACCAGCAGGTGCTCGGTCGAGACGTACTCATCCGACATCTCCCTGGCGCGCTTCGCCGCGGTGGCCAGGGTGGCGAGCAGCTGCCGCGAGGTCTCCGGCGGGCCGACGGTGGTCCCGGCCGCTCGGGGCAGCCGGACCAGCAGTTCCTCCGCCCGCTTCGCGGTGGTGGCCGGGTCGGCCCCGACCGCCCGCAGCAGCGGCGCAGCGGTGCCGCCGCTCTGCTCGATCAGCGCGACGAGCAGGTGCAGCGCGTCGACGTTCGGGTTCCCGGCGGCCGCGGCGCGCTTGACAGCCTCGGACAACGCTTCCTGGCTCTTGCGAGTCAGCTTGTCATCCATTGTCTGCGTCCTTCCTGGTCTCGCTGGGCACTATGCCGCTGGGCAGCACGGCGGCTGCCCTGGCCGCGTCCGCGGCGGTCCCGCCGGCGGCGGCAGTCGGCGGCGGAGATGGCGGCCGCCCTGACTGGGCGGGCCGGGGCGCGGCAGTGCCGCCAGGCGCGCGGACGGGCACCAGCGCGCCGCCGCCGGTCCGAGTCCTGAGCAGGCCAGCCAGCCGGGCGGCGACGGCGCGGGTGGACTCAAGCTCAGCGCGCAGCCGGACGATCTCGGCCTGGGTCTCCGCCAGCCGCAGCCGGCTGCGCCGGTCCTCGTCTTCCAGCGCGAGAATCCGCTTGATCCCGGAAAGGTTGATGCCCTCCTCCTGCGAGAGGCGCTGGACCTCGCGCAAGACGAGGATGTCGCGGAGCGAGTAACGGCGTCCGCGGCCTGCCGTCCGGCCAGGGCGGACCAGGCCCATCCGGTCGTAGGCACGCAGCGTCTGCGGGTGCAGCCCGGACAGCTGGGCGGCAACGGAGATGACATAGACCGGCGAATCGTCGGAGAGCTCGAACTCGTTGATCATGTCTTTCCCCGCACCACTCTCAGCCGGCCTTCGCCCGGCGCAGCAGGTCTTCTCTCAGGTCGCCATCCCCGGCTGCCTTCCTGAATGTCTCGATCGCCTCGCGCTCCTCGTCGTTCAGCTGCTTCGGGACCTGAACGTCCACGGTGACCAGGAGATCGCCCACGGTGCCGTCCGGACGGCGGACGCCCTTGCCGCGGACCCGGAAGGTCCGGCCGTTCGGGGTGCCCGCCGGAATCCGGACATTCACCGGCATCGTGCGATGGCCAGGCACCTTGATCTCCGCGCCCAGCGCGGCCTCGGGGAAGGTGACGGGCACGCTGACGGTCAGGTTGTGGCCGGACCTGCCGAACACCGGGTGCGGCTTCACGTGCACCCGGACGTACAGGTCGCCCGCCGGGCCGCCGCGCTCGCCGGGAGCGCCCTTGCCCTTGAGCTTGATCCGCTGGCCGTCGCCAACCCCGGCCGGGATGCGCGCCTGGATGGTCCTCGTGCTCATCGCGCGGCCGCTGCCCGAGCACACCGGGCACGGATCATCCACGACGAGGCCGCGGCCACGGCAGGTCCGGCACGGCTCGGAAAACGCGAAGTTGCCCAGGTTCTTGCTGGCCTGCCCGGTGCCCTCGCAGGTAGGGCAGACCCTCGGCACGGTTCCCGCCTTTGCCCCGGTGCCCATGCACGACTTGCACGGGCCCTCGCCGGCCAGCCGCAATGACACGGTGACGCCGTCGATCGCGTCGCCGAACGTCAGCGAGGTCTCGGTCTCGATGTCCGCGCCGCGCCTGGGCCGCGTCTGGGTAGTGGTGCGGCCGCCGAAGACGCCGCCGAGCAGGTCACCGAGGCGCCCGCCGGTGCTGCCGGGCTGGCCGCCGAAGATGTCACCGAGATCGAAGCCGAACCCGCCCTGGCCGCCCTGCTGCCCCGGCATGCGGACCCCGCCGCTGCCGAACAGCGACCTGGCCTCGTCGTACTCCTTGCGCCGCTTCTCGTCGGACAGCACGTTGTACGCCTCGGAGATCTCCTTGAAGCGTTCCTCGGAAACGGCGTTGCCCTTGTTGGCGTCCGGATGGTACTTGCGCGCAAGCTTGCGGTACGACTTCTTGATCTCATCCGGTTTTGCGTCCTTGGAGACGCCGAGGACCTTGTAGTAGTCCTTCTCGAGGAAGTCCTTGGTGCTCATCGGCCACTCCTCGTCCGGTCAGTCAGGATCGCTTGCGCGCGGGGTACCTTCGTCAGCCGGAGAATCGCCGGGGCCGCCGGCGTCCGGGGCGGCATCGGGCGCCTGCCCGCCGTCCGGGCCGTCCGGGGTGCCCGCCGATTCCTGGCCGTCAGGCTCGACTAGGTCGCCAGGCTCGACTAGGTCGCCAGGCTCGACTAGGTCGCCAGGCTCGACTAGGTCGCTAGGCTCGGCCAGGTCACCTGGCTCGGCCACGGCGACCCTGGCCGGCCGCAGGATCCTGTCCCCGATCTTGTAGCCAGGCTGCAGGATGTGCACGCAGGTCGGCTCGGTCACCTCCGCCGAATACGAGTGCATCAGCGCCTCGTGCAGGTTGGGGTCGAACGGCTCGCCGTCCTCCCCGTAACTCGTCAGGCCGAGCTTGGCGGCAGCCGACTCGAGCGACTCGGCCACCGACTTGAACCCGCCCGCCAGCTCCTCGTGCTCCCTGGCCCGGCCGATGTCGTCCAGAACCGGCAGCAGTGCGCCCAGCACGTTCGCCAGGGCCTGCTCCCGGACCGCGACCCGGTCCCGCTCGACGCGCTTGCGGTAGTTCGCGTACTCGGCCTGCAGCCGCTGCAGGTCCGCCGTCCGCTCGGCGAGCCGTTCCTGCGCGGCGGCCTGCCCGTCGGCGGCCTGCCCGTCGCCGGGCAGCCCCGGCGATGCCGGCGAGCCTGGCGGGCTGGCCTGGCTGTCGGCCTGGTCATGGCCGCCGGGTACGGCACCGGAGATGCCGCCGGGCTTGGACGCGGCATGCTTGCCTGGCCTGGCCTGGCCCGGCCCCCCGCGTAGCGGCGCACCAGCGCCGCGCGGCGAGCCGGACTGAGCCGGTTCCCTGACCTTTCCCGTTGCCGGATCGATGCGCCGCCGATCGCGGATCACCGGCCCGGTGCTCTCCTCTTCAGACGACATCAGGCGGCGCCACCCTCGCTCTCAGCCGGCTTCTCGTCGTCGACTAGCTCCGCTTCCACGACGTCGTCGTCCGCGGCCGGTTCCGCCTGCTCGCCGGCCGGCTGGCCGGCCTGCGCGCCGGAGGCCTGCTGCGACTGGGCGTAGATCGCCGTGCCCATCTTCTGGCTGACCTGGGCCGCGTTCTCGCTGGCGACCCTGATCGCCTCGGTGTCGGTGCCCTCCAGCGACTTCTTCAGCTCGGCGATCGACGCCTCCACCTCGGACTTGATGTCGTCGGGGACCTTGTCGGCGTTCTCCGCCAGGAACTTCTCCGTGGTATAGGCCAGCGTCTCCGCCCGGTTGCGAACCTCGGCCTCCTCGCGGCGCTTGCGGTCCTCCTCGGCGTACTTCTCCGCGTCGGCCATCATCCGCTCGATGTCTTCCTTGCCCAGCGCGGAGCCGCCGGAGATCGTGACGGACTGCTGCTTGCCAGTGCCCAGGTCCTTGGCCGAGACGTTGACGATCCCGTTCGCGTCGATGTCGAAGGTGACCTCGATCTGCGGGATGCCGCGCGGCGCCGGAGCGAGGCCGGCCAGCTCGAACATGCCGAGCTTCTTGTTGTACGCGGCGATCTCCCGCTCGCCCTGGAACACCTGGATCTGCACGGACGGCTGGTTGTCATCCGCGGTAGTGAAGATCTCCGAGCGCTTGGTCGGGATCGTGGTGTTGCGCTCGATCAGCTTGGTGAAGATCCCGCCCTTGGTCTCGATGCCCAGCGACAGCGGCGTGACGTCCAGCAGCAGGACATCCTTGACCTCGCCCTTGAGCACGCCCGCCTGCAGGCTGGCGCCGACCGCGACGACCTCGTCCGGGTTGACGCCCTTGTTCGGCTCCTTGCCGCCGGTCAGGTCCTTGACCAGCTCGACCACCGCGGGCATCCGGGTGGACCCGCCGACCAGCACCACATGGTGGATCTTGTCCAGGCTGACCCCGGCGTCCTTGATCACCTGCTGGAACGGCGCCTTGCAGCGGTCCAGCAGGTCGGACGTCATCTTCTGGAACTCGGCCCTGGACAGCTTGGTGTCCAGGTGCAGCGGGCCCTGCTCGGAGTGCGTGATGTAGGGCAGGTTGATCTGCGACTCGGTCGAGCTGGACAGCTCGATCTTCGCCTTCTCGGCGGTCTCCCGCAGCCGCTGCAGCGCCATCTTGTCCTTGGACAGGTCGGTGCCGTAACTGTTCTTGAAGTCCTTGACCAGCCAGTCCACCACCCGCTGGTCCCAGTCGTCGCCGCCCAGGTGGTTGTCGCCGCTGGTGGCCTTGACCTCGACGACGCCCTCGCCCACCTCGAGCAGCGAGACGTCGAACGTGCCGCCGCCCAGGTCGAAGACCAGGATGGTCGCCTCGGTGTCCTTATCCAGGTGATACGCCAGCGCCGCGGACGTGGGCTCGTTGATGATCCGCAGCACGTTCATGCCAGCGATCGTGCCGGCCTCCTTGGTGGCCTGGCGCTGCGCGTCGCTGAAGTACGCGGGAACGGTGATCACCGCATCGGTGATGGTCTCCCCGAGGTACGCCTCGGCGTCCCTCTTCAGCTTCTGCAGGATGAACGCGCTGATCTGCTGGGCCGAGAACTTCTTGCCGTCGATCGCGACCGACCAGTCGGTGCCCATCTGGCGCTTGATCGACCGGACCGTCCGGTCGACGTTCGTCACTGCCTGCCGCTTGGCCACCTCGCCGACGAGCACCTCGCCGTTCTTCGCGAACGCCACCACCGACGGCGTGGTCCGCGAGCCCTCCGCGTTGGCGATGACCGCCGGCTCGCCGCCTTCCAGAACGGCGACGACAGAGTTGGTGGTGCCAAGGTCGATGCCTACCGCACGTGCCATGAGTTAGTCCTTGCGTGTGATGGTGGTCCCGAAGATTGAGCCATGACGACGCAAGTTTGCCATCAGGCAACGCTCAAGTCAAATGAGTTGAGCGGATTATGCTCAAGTTTGCCACGGACTATGCCCGGCCCCCAATTACCGCCGCTGACCTGCGGATATGTGCTGGCCGCCAGACGGTCCTGCGGATATGTGCTGGCCGCTAGGCGGTCCTGCGGACCCGGGCGGCCGGCGGAGCCTGCCTCAGCCCGGCGCTCAGCCGCAGCACGAACCGGTCCGGCGCGCCGGCTAGCACGCCGCCGGCCGGGTCGTCTTCGCCGCCGCGGCGGACCACGTCCGCCTGCGGTCGCAGGATATCCCTGACCACCAGGGCGGACAGCAGCACGACCGTGCCGGACCTGGCCGCCACGGCGGTGAAGTAAAGCCCGGTCCCGATGCCGCCGGGCCCGGACACGATCGTGAGCAGGTAAGCCCAGATCGCCAGGAAGTAGCCGATCTCGGCGGCCTGCCAGAGCGCGTAGGCCAGCAGCCGCGGCCTGGCCAGCACCACGAGCGGCGCCAGCCAGATCACGTACTGCGGCGACCACACCTTGTTGAAAAGCAGGAATGCGGCGATGACCAGGAAGCACAGCTGCGGCAGCCGGGGCCGCCGCGGCGCCGCCAGGGCGAGCAGCCCGATCGCCGCGCAGGCGATCCCGAACAGCGCGAGCGATACGGCGTTGACGGCGGCCAGCGGCATACTGCCCAGCACCGGCCAGTGCTCGGCCTCGAAGAAATACCAGATGGATCCCCAGTCCGCGCCCCTGGCCGCGTTGAACCGGTAGAACTGGGCCCAGCCGTGCGGGGCGGCGATGGCCACCGGAAGGTTGACGGCGAGCCAGGCCGCCGCCGCCGCTGCCGAGGTCACCCAGAAGGCCCGCAGCCGGCCCGCCCGCAGGCAGAGCAGGAACAGCGGGCCGAGCAGGAAGACCGGGTAGAACTTGGTGGCCACGGCCAGGCCGAGCAGGACGCCGGCCAGCACGCCCCGGCGCGCCGCCCACGCAGCCAGGCCCAGCGTCGCCAGGCTCATCGCGATCAGGTCCCAGTTGATGAACGCCGCGAGGATCACGGCGGGCGACAGGGCGACCAGCAGGGCCGTCCATCGCCGCGACCGCCCGGCCAGGTACGCCGTCGCCAGCACGGCCGCCACGGCGAAGATCACCAGCAGGACCACGGTCACGTCGAAGAACTCCCGGCCCCTGGTGAAGGCATCGCCGACCGGCCGGACGACCCAGGCCGCCGCCTGCATCGCCGCGCCGATGAGCACCGGGTACTCGACCGGATGGCCGAGGTAGGGGATCTTGCCCGCGGCGAGCCGCTCGGTGTAGTACAGCGGGTAGATATCGGTGTAGCAGTGCGCCTGGTACGGCCCGAAGCCGGTGTTCCAGGCCCCGGCGCGGCAGGCTGCCTTGCTGAGGAAGCCCAGCACGCCGCCCGCCAGCCCGGCGGTCAGCAGCGCCGTCACCGAGCCCGCCAGCAGCGCCAGCCCGCCGGTCGGCCCTGGCCGGGACCCGGCGTCCTCGCCGTGCGTCGCCGGCCTGGCCATCTCACGCTCCGTCATCAGCTGCCAGCCTCTGGACTCGCCGGGCCCGATGGATCAGTGCCCCCGGTCAGGCTAGCGGCAGAACGGGGCCGGCGTACGCTGGCACCTGCGCTGCGCCGGCCCACGGCCGGCCCGGCGCAGGCCCGGCCTGACGCCGCGGGAGGAGAGATCTGTGGCTCTGCGCATCATCTTCGGTCTCGCCATCACCCTGGCGGCGTTCGCCATCGCCGGCCGGCGGCTGTGGTGGCTTTACCGGCTGGCCCGGGCTGGGCAGCCGGCCCCCGAGCGCGTGCAGCAGCTCAGGGAGCATCCGGGCCGGGGCGCCGGGACGCAGCTCACCGAGGTATTCGGCCAGCGCAAGCTGCTCCAGTGGTCGGTACCCGGCATCGCCCACTTCCTGACGTTCTGGGGCTTCGTCATCCTGATCCTGACGATCATCGAGGCCTACGGCGACCTCTTCGACGTGACGTTCGCCATCCCGTGGATCGGGCACTGGGCGGTGATCGGCTTCGGAGAGGATCTCTTCGCGGTCGCCGTGCTGGCGGCCATCGTGACGTTCGCCGTGATCAGGCTGCGCAGCGACCCGGCACGGGCCGGCCGCAAGTCCCGCTTCGCCGGGTCGCACACGGGCGCCGCCTGGCTCGTTCTCCTCATGATCTTCGGCGTGATCGCGACGCTGCTGCTGTACCGCGGCGCGCAGATCAACACCGGCGACTTCCCCTATCCGCACGGCGCGTTCGCGTCACAGCTCGTCGGCCACTGGCTGCGCCCGCTCGGTCACGGGGCGAACAGCGCGATCGAGACCGCCGGCATCCTCGCCCAGCTGGCCGTCATCCTCGGCTTCCTGGTCTTCGTCACCTATTCCAAGCACCTGCACATCTTCCTCGCGCCGCTGAACGTGCTGTTCTCCCGCCGCCCGGACGGGCTGCGCGGGCTGCAGCCGATGCGCTCGGGCGGCAAGGTGCTCGACTTCGAGGAAGCCGACCCGGACACCGACATCTTCGGCATCGGCAAGGTCGAGGACCTGAGCTGGAAGGGCATGCTCGACCTGGCCACCTGCACCGAGTGCGGCCGCTGCCAGTCACAGTGCCCGGCCTGGGCGACCGGCAAGCCGCTGTCCCCGAAGATGCTCATCCTGGACTTGCGCGACCACGCGTTCGCCAAGGCGCCGTACCTGCTGGCCGGCTCCGACGACGCCCGCGAGCAGGTCGCCGAGTCCGTTAAGAACGAGGTGGAACGACCCCTCGTCGGTAACCAGGCGGCGAACGGCGTCATCGACCCCGACGTGATCTGGTCCTGTACTAACTGCGGCGCCTGCGTGCACGAGTGCCCGGTCGACATCGAGCACATCGATCACATCACCGGCCTGCGCAGGCACCAGGTGCTGATCGAGTCCGCCTTCCCCGCCGAGGCGTCGTCGATGCTGAAGAACCTGGAGAACAAGGGCGACCCGTGGGGGATGGGGGAATCGAAGCGGGCCGACTGGATCGCCGAGCTCGATTTCGACGTGCCCGTCGTGGACGGCCCGATCGGCGACGACGTGGAGTACCTGTTCTGGGTCGGCTGCGCCGGGGCGCTGGAGGACAGGGCGAAGAAGACCACCAAGGCGATCGCCGGGCTGCTGCACGCCGCCGGCGTGCGGTTCGCCGTCCTCGGTCCCGCCGAGACGTGCACCGGCGACCCGGCGCGGCGGATGGGCAACGAGTTCGTGTTCAGCATGCTGGCGCAGCAGAATGTGGAGACGCTCAAGGCCGCGGGCGCCCGCACGATCGTGGCCAGCTGCCCGCACTGCTTCAACACGCTCGCCAACGAGTATCCGCAGCTGGGCGGCAACTATGAGGTCATGCACCACACCCAGCTGCTGGCGCGGCTGGTGGCCGACGGGAAGCTGACCCCCATCGCGCCGGTGGACGAGAAGATCACCTACCACGACCCGTGCTTCCTCGGCAGGCACAACAAGGTCTACACCGCCCCCCGGGAGATCATGGAGCAGGTGCCGGGGGTGCGCGCGCAGGAAATGCACCGGTGCAAGGAACGCGGGTTCTGCTGCGGCGCCGGCGGCGCCCGGATGTGGATGGAGGAGCGGATCGGCAAGCGGATCAACAGCGAGCGGATCGAGGAGGCACTGGGCACGGACCCGGACACGATCTCCACCGGATGCCCGTACTGCATGGTGATGCTCGGCGACGCGATCAGCGCCAAGAAGAGCTCCGGCGAGGCGAAGGAGTCGCTGGAGGTAGTGGACGTGGCCCAGCTGCTGGCGCGGTCGGTCCTCCCGCCCGGCGCGGCTCCGGCTGGCCCCGCTGGCGATGGCGCCGGCGGGCCCGGCCCGGCCGGCCCTGGCGCGGCTGGCCCGGCCGGCCAGCGCGCAGGCTGAGCGGCGGGCATCGCGTGGAATCCCGGCGGGCCGAGTCGTTCAGCGACGGCGTCTTTGCCGTCGCGATCACCATCCTGGTGTTCGATCTGCTGCCGATCGGCGCCGGCACCATAACGTCGGCTCAGCTCACGAAGGAGCTGGTGCATTCCTGGCCGCAGTACGCCGCGTACGCGATCAGCTTCCTGACCATCGGGATCATGTGGCTGAACCACCACACGCTGCTGGCGCACGTGAGCCGGGTGGACCGGCCGCTGCTGGCCATCAACTTGTTCCTGCTGATGGGCGTGGTGGCGATACCGTTCCCGACCGCGCTGGTCGCCGAGCACCTGATCGGCAAATCCCGGGCTGGCGGGTCGGTAGCGGCGGTGATCTACGGCATTGCCATGATCGCGATCTCGATCGGCTACTCCGGGATGTGGCTGTACCTGGAGGCACACCGGGAACGGCTTGGCGCGGCCGCCCGGATGCGCTCGCCGCGCACGGCAAGCCTGCGATTCAGCGCCGGCCTGCTCGGCTACGTGGTCGCGACGCTGATAGCGGCGTTCGTCTCGGCCGCTGTGGCGCTTGCCCTCTACGGCTTGATCGCCGTCTACTACCTCTTCGACCACCTGCCCGACCCGTCGGAGGCAGGACAGGGAGCGGCCGGCGAAGGCCAGGCCGACGCCGGGATCGACTCCTTCTGACCCCGCCCGGCACCAGGGCCGCTTTAGGGCGCATGTCGGGTGGGCAGCCAGATGCGCACCCGGGTGCCGCGGCCCGGCCATGACTCCAGCACTGCCTGGCCGCCGTGTGCCCGGGCGATTGCCTGCACGATGGACAGGCCAAGCCCGCTTCCGCCGCCGGTCCCGCTCCTCTCATCACCGCCATCGGCGGCCTGCTCGCCCTCGCTGCCGTCATCGTGCCGGGCAGCCCGGTGGAACCGGTCGAAGGCCCGGCCCGCGTCCTCGATTCCCGCCGGCCGGGATGGCGTCCCTCGGGCAGGCGCAGGCTGTACCCGACGCCGCGCTGGGTGTGGATCAGCGACGGCCCCAGCGGGTCGAGCTTGCGGCGCAGGTAGCTGACGTAGGTCTCGACGATCTGTGACTCGCCCGCGTAGTCCCAGCCCCACACGTTCTCCAGCAGCTGCGCCCGGGTGAGGACCCGGCCCTGATGCCGCAGCAGGAAGGCCAGCAGCCGGAACTCGGTGGGTGACAGCTCGACCGGGACGCCTGCCCGGTGCACGGTCCAGCGTGCCTCGTCCAGTTCAAGGTCACCGGCCCGGAGCAGGCCGGCGTCGGCGGCCTGCTGCGGGCCCGCGGTCCGCGACGCGCGCCTGAGCACCGCGCGGACCCTGGCCACCAGCGCCTCGACCGAGAACGGCTTGGTGACGTAATCGTCACCGCCGATGGCCAGGCCGGTGACGGTGTCGGACGAGGTGTCCCTGGCGGTGAGGAAGATCACCGGTACCTCGTTGCCGCCCGCCCGCAGCCGGCGGCAGACTTCGAAGCCGTCCATGTCCGGGAGCACCACGTCGAGGACGATCAGGTCGGGGCGGCCGGCCTCGGCCTGTCGGAGCGCGTCCTTGCCGTTGACCGCGGTGCTCACCGAGCAGCCGTGAAATTTCAGCGCCACCTGGACGAGCTCACGGATGTTCGGCTCGTCGTCCACGACGAGCACCCGGGGGATACGGTCGTCAGCTGGCATGGGGCACCGGGCTCATTGGTCGCCTAACGGATGGCCGCCGCGGCAGCCGGGCGCTGCGACGGCGCGATGCCTGATGAGGCTACCCGCGGCAGCGGGCTGAGCGTCGTCCGGGGCGGTTCGCCGCGGTCGCGGCCGGGACGTAGCGGGCTGATCGCTGATCCCGCGTGCGCCGGTCAGGGGCCTGCCACGGAGTCGGCCGGCGCCGGGCGGCGGGCCCCGGGCCGGATCAGGGCGAGCCTGATGTCGCGCGCGCCAGCTGTCACCGGGCCGCCGACGAACACCGCCTCGCCCCGGGAAAGCGCGGCCGCTGGCGTCCTGGCGCCGCCGCGGCGGACAACCGTATCGCTGACCAGGCGCCAGGTCTCGGTGGTGCCGTCCGCCGCGCGGACGGCCACGGTGCTGCCATCGTCGGACGACACGACGCCGCATGCTGATCGCTGCCCCGGGGCTGATTGCCGGTGTCCATGACGGCAACGATGCCGCCGCGGCCTGAGACATCAGCCAGCGGTTCCTGGGAGCAGGCTGGGAGACGCCGGAGAACTCCCGGCCAGCTCGCTCGGCGCCCTGGCAACGTGCTGGATGTGACATCAGGCCAGTCAGGTGTGGTTGAACGCCACATTCAACGCGTTGCGCCGCCGCGTTTACCCCGGCTGGCCAGCTGCCGCTCGGTTAAGCCAGGCGCGGCCAGGGGATTACATACGGTCGGGCACCGGGATGCCGAGCAGGCCAAGCCCGGTGACGAGCACCCGCAAGGTCAGCGCCGACAGCGCGAGCCTGCTCTGCCGGATGGCGGGCTCCGGTGCCTGCAGCACCGGGCACTGCTCGTAGAACGTGGTAAACGCGCTAGCGGTGTCGAAGAGGAAGCCGGCCAGCTTGTGCGGCTCGGCGGTCGCCGCGACCCCGCGTACCGCCCCGCCGAACCCGAGCAGCTGGAGCGCGAGCGAGCGCTCGGCGGCCTCGGTGACCAGTATCGGCCCCGCGGCCTGGCCCGGCTGCTGGCCGGCCCGGTGGAAGATCGACCGGATCCGGGCCGTGGCGTATTGCAGGTAGGGCCCGGTGTTCCCGGTCAGCGCCAGCATCCGGTCGAAATCGAGCGCATAACTGGAGTCACGCGCGACCGACAGGTCACCATATTTGAGCGCGCCGATCCCGACTGCCTCGGCGATCTGGCTACGCTGCTCGGGATCGTCGTACCGATCCGCGATGACCCGTTCCGCCCGCTCGACGGCCTCCTCGATCAGCGTGATCAGCTTCGCCTGCTCGCCGCTGCGGGTGCGCAGCCGCTGCCCCCCAGCGCCGGTCACCAGGCCGATCACAGCATGCTCGGCGCTGGCCGCATCGGTCAGCCAGCCCGCCTGGCGCGCGACCGCGAATACCATCTGCAGGTGCTGCGCCTGGTCGGATCCGACCACGTAGATCATCCTGGCCGCGCCGAGCTTCCGCAGCCGGTACCTGATCGCGGCCACGTCCGTGGTGGCGTAGCCGTACCCGCCGTCGCTCTTGCGCAGTATCAGCGGCAGCGGCCTGCCGTCACGGCCGGTGAAGCCGGGCGGGAATGCGCACAGCGCGCCGTCGCTGATCACTGCCACGCCCAGCGACTCCAGCTCCTGGCAGACGTCGGCGAGCATCGGGTTATAGAAGCTCTCCGGGTCCATGTCGTCGCTGGTGAGCGTGATGCACATCCTGGAATAGATCTCGCGGAGGTACTCCAGCGACTCGCCCACGATTCGGTTCCACAGCCGCAGCGTCTGCTCATCACCCGCCTGAAGCTGCACCACCCGCCGCCGTGACCGGTCAGCGAAATCCGGACTAGCATCGAACTTCGCCCGCGCCGCCTGGTAGAACGCGGTGAACTCGGCGGCCGCGAGCTGGTCATGGGTTGCCTGCTCGCCGATGTCGAGCGCGTGCTCGATCATCATGCCGAACTGGGTGCCCCAGTCCCCGAGATGCGCGGCGCGGACGACGGCGTGGCCGAGATGCTCGAGCACCCGCACGACGGCATCGCCCACCACGGTGGCCCGCAGATGGCCGACATGAAGTTCCTTCGCGACGTTGGGGCCCGAGTAGTCCACGACGACCCGCTGCGCTGGTTCCGCCCGCGCCACGCCCAGCCGGGGGTCGGCCAGCAGGCCGGACGCCTGCGCCGCGATCCAGTCGTCACGCAGGGTGAGGTTCAGGAAGCCTGGCCCGCTGACCTCGACATTCCCGAGCGCATCGGCCGCGGCCAGCTGCGCGGCCAGCTCGGCGGCAACCTCGCGGGGCGGGCGGCCCACGCGCTTGCCCAGCGACAGCGCGACGTTCGCCTGGAAATCGGCGAACTGAGATGGCCGGATCAGCGGGTCAGCGGCCGCATACTCGGCGCCGAGCACCGCGGCGAGCGCGTCGCTGACCAGCCGGGCGAGTACCTCTTCCGGATCGGCCATGCGGCAAGCCTATCGGTCCGTTGGTCAGGGCCGGCGCAGGAAGTGACCGCCGCCGCGGGCAGGCCCGAGCCGCTCCCTGATCTTCTCGGTGATGCCGCCGTTGGCGAGCCTCGCGGCGAGCGCGCACGCCGAGGAGATGGCCTGTGCGTTCGCCGCCCCGTGCGCTATCACGATGGTTCCGTCAAGCCCGAGCAAGGCGGCCCCGCCGTAGCTTGCCGGATCGAGCCGCTCGGCGAGCTCGCGCAGCCCGCGGCGCTGCAGCAGCGCGCCGAGCCGGGCCGCCCGCGAGCCGCCCATCGCGGTGCGCAGCTGGCTGGCCGCGAAGGCCGCCGTTCCCTCCAGGGTCTTCAGCGCGACGTTTCCGGTGAAGCCGTCGGTCACGATCACGTCCAGCTGACCTGCCAGCAGGTCGCCGCCCTCGACGTTGCCGACGAAGCCGATGGGTAGCCCGCCATGCGGCTGGCCGGCCTCCAGCAGCTCATGGGCCCGGCGGGCCAGCTTGTTGCCTTTTCCCGGCTCGGAGCCGATCGTCAGCAGCCCGACCCTGGGCTCGCCGATGCCGTAGGCGGCCTGCGCATACGCGACGCCGAGCTGGGCGAACTGGACAAGCATCTCCGGCTTAGGGTCGGCGATGGCCCCCGCATCGATCAGGATCGTGGGCCCGGGCCTGGTTGGGAGCACGACCGCGAGAGCAGGCCGCAACACGCCGGGTACCGCTCGCAGGCGCAGCCGGGCGGTGGCGACGATTCCACCGGTCGAGCCGGCCGAGACCACCCCGCCGGCCTGGCCGCGGCGCACGAGCTGGCAGGCCACAGCGATGCTCGACCGGGGCCTGCGCCAGCTGGCGAGGGCGCCTTCGGCCATCGTGAGTGAGTCCTCGGCGGCGACGATCGGGATGTCGGCGAGCGCGCCATGCCCGCCGAGCAGCGGTCGCAGCGGGCCTGGCCGTCCGGTGAGCATCACCGGTATCCCGCTGTCGCGGAAAGCGCTGACGGCGCCGGCGACGATCTCGGCCGGCGCATGATCGCCTCCCATCGCGTCCACCACGATCGTTGCCCGCGACGTGCGGCTAGCCGGCCTGCTCTCGGTGGCGGGCGGATCCGCCGGGCGAGTCAGGGCGCCACCATCGGAATGCTCGTGGCCGCGAGGCGGGATAGGCGCCGCGGCCGCATGACGGTGTCCGGCATGTGCTAAGCCTCTCACCGCGAGCCCCGCCGCTGGTTACAGTATCTCTGCCCCGCCAGCGGCCCGGCGCAGGTGGAAATCCCGCCCGCGCAGGGTATATCCGGGGTGCTAGCGGGCATCGCGGAACAGGGCCGATGGCCGGGAGCGGTCTTGCAGAGAACCTTAGGCACGCCCTCAGCGTTGCCTAATTGTGACCTTTTTGTATGGGTACGCGCTGCCCTCGGATTTGGTAGCTGCGTCTCAAGGGATAACCGGCCCGCGGCGGGCAGCCGCCACCGGGCCGGAAACTCGCGCACCGCACAGAGCCGGTGCCGCGACCGACCGGAAGGAGATGCGTGACCGGAATTCAGCCCACAGTGCCTGACAGCACGCTGGCAGGCCGCCGTTTCCGTGCGTACACGGCGAAACACCTGGATGCGCTCATTGCACGGGCCGGCCTTGACGCGAGCCAGCGGCTGGCAGTCCAGGCAGTGGCCACCGTCTTGCCGTTCCGGACCAACGCGTACGTGGTCGAGCAGCTGATCGACTGGGACGCAGCGCCGGACGACCCGATCTACCGGCTGGTCTTCCCGCAGGCCGACATGCTGCCCGAGGCAGACGTCGTCGCGATCGTCGGCCTGCTCGCGAGCGGGGCCCCGGATGGTGAAGTCCGCGCCGCCGCGCATCATGTGCGGATGCGCCTCAACCCGCACCCGGCCGGCCAGCTGGCGCTGAACATACCCGACTTCGCCGAGGAGCCACTGCCCGGGATCCAGCACAAGTACCCGGAAACGGTCCTGGTGTTTCCCAGGCAGGGGCAGACCTGCCACGCCTACTGCACCTACTGCTTCCGCTGGGCGCAGTTCGTCGACGAGCCCGATCTCAAGATGGCAACGGCCGATGTCGACAGGGTCGTCGCGTACCTCCGGGCGCACCTGGAGGTCACGAGCGTCCTGATCACCGGCGGCGATCCGATGATCATGGGCGCGCCCGTGCTTCGCCGGTATGTCGAGCCGCTGCTCGGCGCGGGGCTCGACCACATCGAGTCGATCCGCATCGGGACAAAGTCGCTGGCCTACTGGCCGCAGCGGTTCATCAGCGATCCCGACGCCGACGACACGCTGCGGCTCTTCGAGCAGGTGGCGGAGAGCGGCAGGACGCTGGCCTTCATGGCGCATTTCTCCCACCCGCGGGAACTCGAGCCCGGGCTGGTGGGAGAGGCGGTGCGCAGGATCAGGGCGGCCGGGGCGGTGATCCGCACGCAGGCGCCGCTGATCCGGTCCATCAACGACGACCCGGCGATCTGGGCGGGCATGTGGCGGGCCCAGGCCCGGATGGGGATGATCCCCTACTACATGTTCGTCGAACGGGACACCGGGCCACAGGATTACTTCGCGGTTCCGCTGGCCCGTGCCTGCGGGGTCTTCCAGGATGCCTACCGGAGCGTCTCCGGCCTGTGCCGGACGGTGCGCGGCCCTTCCATGTCAGCGACGCCAGGAAAGGTATGCCTGGACGGTGTCGTGGAAGTCGCCGGGGAGAAGGTATTCGCCCTGCACCTGATCCAGGCGCGCGATCCCGGACTTGTCGGGAAGCCGTTCTTCGCCCGGTTCGATCCCGGTGCCGTGTGGCTATCCGACCTGGAGCCTGCGTTCGCCAGCAGGTTCCCCTTCGAATCCGACCCCGCTGAACTGCCCGGCCTGCTGGGTCCGCCGATGCTGGTGCCAGTGAGCTAGAGCCTGTCTGCTTTACCCCCGCTACGGGCACGGCCCGCCAGGAGATCTCCTGGCGGGCCGTTCCCGTTCCTGGTGCGGGAAGCTACCCGGGTCAGGTCGCCGCGCGCTCGGACTCGCTCGCCGCGGCGGCCGCCGGGCCAGGCTGGGCTGGCCGTTTCCGCTGCCTGATCGCGAAGCAGCTGGCCGCGCCGATCAGCAGCAGGGCAACCGGCATCACCATGGTCGCGCGCATGGCGTCCACATAGCCGAAGGTGAACACGGCGTGACCGATTCTCCCGACCTCCGCGGCGATGCTGGCCGGAAGCCCGGCCTGGTTGCTGATGCCGCCGTTCTGACCAGCCCCGACCTGGATGCCGTTCCTGGCCGAGCTGCGGATCTGGGTGATGAAGTGGCCGCGGAGGTTAGCAGGCAGCACGGCGGACCTGGTCGCGGCCTGGCTGGTCATGGATGCCACCAGCCTGTTCTGCAGCAGCGCGCCGACGGCGGCGGTGCCGATCACCAGGCCGACCTGCCTGACCGTGTTCAGCACGCCGGAAGCCGCACCGGCCATCCGCGGGTCGATGTTCCGCATGGCCACCGTAATCAGCGGCGCGAAGGTGCACCCCATGCCGATCCCGGCCACGATCAGGGGGGCGACGAAGCTCGGCCAGGCGGAGTCCGGCTGCGCGATCAGCGCCATCCACCCCATCCCGAGAGCGAACAGGGTCAGGCCCGACATCAGGATGTACTTGCCGCCGATCTTGTCGGTCATCCGGCCGGCCACCGGAGCGACGAACATGGAGACGAGAGAGGCGGGCGCCATCGTCAGGCCGGCCTTCAGCGCGGAGAAGCCGAGCACCGACTGCAGGTAGATGGTGAACGGCAGGAAGATCCCCATCATGCCGATGGCCAGCACGCCCGACACCCAGTTCACCACGGAGTAGTTCCGGTCGCGGAACAGCGCGAACGGCACGAGCGGCTCACGGTCCTGGGTGAGCCACTGGACGGCCGCGAACACCAGCAGAAGTACCACGCCGGCGCCGAGGATCAGCGGGATGCTGAGGAACGAATTGATCTTCCCCCAGTCATACCGCTGCCCCTCGACCAGGCCGTAGCAGATTGCCAGCAGCGCGGCGCTGGCCAGCAGCACGCCGGGCACATCGATCCGGTGCCTGCGGCCAAGCCGCAGGTCGGGGATGATGACCGGGGTGATCAGGAGCACGAGCACGCCGATCGGCAGGTTGACGTAGAAGATCCACCGCCAGTCGAACGTGGTCACCAGCAGCCCGCCGAGCGTAGGCCCGGCGATCGTGGCCACTCCGGCCACTGCGCCCCAGATGCCGAACGCGGCGCCGCGGCGCTCCGGCGGGAAGGTATTCGTGATGATCGTCAGGGTCTGCGGCATGAGCATCGCCGCGCCCAGGCCCTGCGCCGCGCGGAACCCGATCAGCCAGCCGGGGCTCGGGGCAAGGCCGCACGCGGCCGAGGCCGCGGTGAACACGGCGATGCCGCTGGAGAACATGATCCGGGGCCCGATCAGGTCGCCGAGCCTGCCCGCCGTGATGACCAGCACCGCCAGGACGAGCGCGTAGGCGTTGATCACCCAGAGAGCGTCATCCAGCGACGCGTGCAGCTGAGTGATCATGTCGGGTATGGCGATGTTCACGATCGTCAGGTCCAGCAGGGTCATGAAGAACCCGAGCGAGACGACCAGCAAGATCACCCATGGATTCCCGCGGTACTTCCTCATGCTGTCCTCCTGCGCGGGCCCGGCCGGCAGGCCCGCAAGGTCCTCGTCACGGCCCACCGCAGCCGGTAATCGAGATACAGCTCAGCCGACTCTGGCGCTGCCGCCTGTATAGCGGCTAGCGTGCGGCGCGACGACGGCATTCCCACCAGACCGATGCTAGACAGCGGCACCGACAAGCGGCGCTCCCCGCTGGTCACTGGCCGAACCCGGCTCGGTTCCGCGGGGGGGCCGCCAGTATGCTCCGGCCATGGAACTGAACGGAACCGCGGCGATCGTCTCCGGTGGCGCCAGCGGCCTGGGCGAGGCCACTGCCCGCGAGCTTGCCGCTGCTGGCTGCGCCGTCGTCGTCGCCGATCTCAACGAGGAACAAGGCAAGGCGGTCGCCGCCGCAACGGGCGGGCAGTTCGTGCGGACCGACGTCGCCGACGAGGGCTCGGTGCAGGCGGCCGTCGATGCCGCGGCGGCGCTGGGCCCGCCGCTGCGGGTCGCGGTGAGCTGTGCCGGAATCGGCTGGGCCGCGCGGACGGTGGCCCGCGACGGGACGCCGCATGACCTCGCCGTCTACCGCAAGGTGATCGACATCAACCTGATCGGCACCTTCAACCTGATGCGGATCGCCGCGGCCGCGATCGCCAGGACGGAGCCTGCCGACGCGGACGGGCAGCGGGGCGTGATCATCAATACCGCGTCGGTGGCCGGCATCGAGGGCCAGACCGGCCAGATCGCCTACTCGGCATCCAAGGGCGGGATCATCGGGATGACCGTCCCGGCCGCCAGGGACCTTGCCGCGATCGGCGTCCGGGTCAACACCATCTGCCCGGGGATCATCGATACCCCCATCTACGGGTCCGGTCCGGCCAGCGAGGAGTTCAAGGCCAGGCTGGTCGCTCCGGTCGTCTTCCCGAAGCGGATGGGCACGGCCGCCGAGTTCGGCCAGCTGGTCCTCGCGCTGATCGGGAACGACTACATGAACGCCGAGGTCATCCGCTTCGACGGAGGCATCAGGTTCCAGCCCAAATAGGGCCCGCCTGGTGCTAGCGCCGGGTCAGCGATGCCAGGTTCTAGCCGAGTGAGGTAGCGATGGCGGAAGCGGTTCTGGTCACGGTGGATGACGGCATCGCCATCATCACGATCAACCGGCCGGAAGCCAGGAACGCGGTCAACGGCGAGGTCGCCCGCGGCATCGCCCGCGCCGTCGACGAGCTGGACGAGCGCGCCGACGTCCGGGTCCTGATCCTGACCGGCGCCGGCGGGACATTCTGCGCCGGCATGGACCTGAAGGGGTTCCTGGCCGGCGACGTGCCGGCGGTGCCAGGCCGCGGCTTCGCCGGGATCACGGAGCGGCCGCCAGTCAAGCCCGCCATCGCCGCGGTGGAAGGCTACGCGCTGGCCGGCGGCTTCGAGCTTGTCCTGGCGTGCGACCTCGTGGTCGCGGGCGAGGGGGCAACGTTCGGGCTGCCGGAGGTCACCCGCGGGCTGGTGGCCGGAGCCGGTGGCCTGCTCAGGCTGCCCCGGCGGGTGCCCTATCACCTGGCGATGGAGATCACCCTGACCGGCGAGCGCTTCCCGGCTGCCAGGCTGCGTGAGGCCGGCCTGGTCAGCCGGCTGGTGCCGGCCGGCCAGGCGCTCACCGCCGCGCGGGAACTCGCGGCCAGCGTCGCGCGCGGCGCCCCGCTCGCGCTGGCCGCCAGCAAGCGGGTCATCGTGGAGTCCGCTGACTGGGACAGCGCTGAGGCCTTCGCCCGCCAGGGCGAGATCATCGGCCCCGTGTTCACCTCCGCGGATGCAATGGAGGGGGCAGTCGCGTTCGCCGAGAAGCGGGCGCCCGCATGGCGGGGCGAGTGAGATCCTGGCGGCGAGCGGGCATCGCCGCTCGATAGCGTGCGGAACGCGCGGAATCTGACCGGCTCGTGGCGCAGAAACGGCACGATGCCCGTGATCAGCTGCTTCTCTGTGTAGGGTGATCCGCACTGTGCCGGATCTCCTAGGCTTCTGGGGGAGTGCCTGGCTAGCCTGCCACCTGGGGAAAGTTGGGAGCTGCGAAGATGACAGTGCCGCAGATCAGCGTTGTCGTACCGTTTTACGACATCGAGGATCTGCTGGGCGACTGCCTGCAGTCCATTGCCACGCAGACCTTCGCCGACCTCGAGGTCATCATGGTCGATGACGGGTCGACCGACGGCAGCGCCGCCGTCGCGCAGCGCATGGCCGCGGCCGACCCCAGATTCAAGCTGATCAGGGTGCCCAACGGCGGCCCCGGATACGCCCGCAACCGGGGCGTCGAGCAGGCCAGCGGCGAGTTCCTCGCGTTCGTTGACGCCGACGACATGCTGCCGAGCCACGCCTACGAGAAGCTGCATGACACCCTGGTGAAGTCGGGCTCGGATTTCGTTTCCGGCAATGTGCTGCGGATCGGCCCGTCCGGCGTCCATCAGTCGGCCCTGCACGCCAAAGCGATCAAGGGCTACCGCATCGGCACGCACATCAGTAAGACGCCGCAGCTGCTCTACGACATATCGGTGTGGAACAAGCTGTTCAGGAAGGCATTCTGGGACCGGGCGGATCTCACCATCCCGGAGGGCATGGTCTGGGAAGACCTGCAGATCATGACCAGGGCGCACGTCCTGGCCAAGGCCGTCGACGTGATTCCCGACCCTATTTACTACTGGCGCGAGCGGGGTAAGGGCGCGCTGTCCATCACCCAGTCCAGGACGGACATCAGCAACTTCCGGGACCGGATAACGGCCTTGCTGGCCATCGATGCGTTCCTGGCTGCCCACGCGTCGGCGAAGCTGCTCCGCCAGCATCAGCACAAGGCCCTGATCAACGATCTCTGGCTGTACGTCTGCGACCTGTACCGGACCAGCGACAGCTACCGGGCCGAGTTCGTCGAGCTTGCTGGCCGGTACCTGGACCAGGTCGACAAGCGCGTGATCGCGAAGCTCCCGTCGACGCACAAGCTGGCGTACTACCTGGTCAGGCAGCGGTCGCTGGACCGGCTCATCGAGTTCAACCGGTGGCAGTTCGGGCAGCCGGTCAGGACGATCCCGGTGCTCAGGAAGCACGGCAGGCTCCGTGCCGACCTGCCGTTCCTTGGCGACCGGTCGGCCAATGTCCCGGTCAGGGTCTACCGGCCGTACTGGCGGGAACTCGATCCCTACGTCCGGGTCGAAGGCCTCAGCTGGCGGGGAAACCGGCTGGTCGTCACCGGCTGCGCCTACGTGCCGTCGATCGACATCACCAAGCGCAGGCACACGTCCAAGTTCGTGGTCCTGCTCCCGCGGGCCGGCCGCCGGCCGCCGATCGTGCTGCGGGCCCGGTCAATCCGGCACCCGGAAGCCACCGCCTGGTCGAACCAGGAGCGATACTCCTATGAGTGGGCCGGATTCGAATGCAAGATCAGCTCCCGCTGGTTCCGGGTCGGCAAGCGCTGGCTGGCCGGTGACTGGGATGCTTTCGTCCTGGTCCGGGGGCGGGGGGTGTGGCGGCCAGCCCGGCTGCACACGCCCGTCAGCGGCTCGGCTGAGCGGCCCGAGTACCTGGAGGTGGCACCGGGCATGCGGTTCGGAGCTCATTGGGTCGGCCGCCAGCTGCATATCGGCGTGATCAGGACGCCCGCGGTGCTGCGCGGCTGCGATCAGCGCGGCGGGCAGCTCACCGTCGAGGTGGACGTGGACCCGGCCGTGCTCGCCGCGGCCGCCGACATCGTGCTTGCCTGGTCGAAGGGCGCGGCCACCCGCCGGTTCCCCGCGGCCATCGAGCGGCGCGACGGCGGCCCGGCCCGGCTGCGCGCCACAGTGCCCGTGCGCCGGCTGGCCGCGGTCGACGACGATCATGGCGAGATCGCCGGGGCCGGGGATCCCGGCGAAGCCGCCGCCGGGGAGGATCCTGGCGTGCACGCGGCCGCCGAGGACTCCGGCGCAGCCGCCGCGGCCGGGGATCCGGGCGAGAACGCGGCCGCCGAGGATCCCGGCGCGACGGCCGTCGCCGCGGACGCCGACCTGACCCAGTGGGACATCTACGTCCAGCCGGCCGGCCGGCCGCGGATCGCTGTCGCCTTCCCGGCCGGGCTGGCCGAGTTCAGGTACCCGAGCGGCGAGCGAGAACTTGCCGTGGAGCGGACCAGGAACGGCAGCGCCGCGGTCGTGCAGGGCGGCGTGCGGCCGGTGATCGACGAAGACACGTGGCACCCGGACGGGCGGCTGACGCTGCGGGGCAGCTTTCCCGCGCCCGAAGGCAGCACGCATGAGGTAGTGCTGCGCCGCCGCGGCTCCTCCGACCAGCACATCGTCCCGCTCTCCCGCGACGGCGAGCGCTTCTCGATCGACATTGACGTCGCCGCGATGCCGTCCTTCGGCCAGCCGCTGCCGCTGCGGGACGGCCGGTGGGACATCTTCGTGCGGCGGGCCGGGGCGGCGCACGGGGAACTTGTCAGCCCTGGCTACGACCACGCCAGGCTCCGCCAGGTCACCGGCGCCAACGTCAGCCTCCCGCCGAAGACCTACAAGTTCACCACGTCCGGCTACGACGCCCCGATGATCGTGGTCAAGCCGGCGCTCAAGCTCTCAGAAACCGGCCGTTTCCAGCGGAAGCTGCTCCGCAGCGGCTACTACCCGCTGCAGCAGAGACTGCCGCTCAGGGACTCGGTCTTCTTCATCAGCTGGAAGGGCAAGCAGTGCGGCGACAACCCGCTGGGCATCGCCGCCGAGCTGCGGCGGCGCGGCGACGAACGTGAGCACGTCTGGGCGGTCAACGACTGGTCGGTGCGCGCACCGGACAATGCCCGCGTGGTGCTGCGCGGGACCGAGGACTACTACGAGGCGCTCGCCCGGTCGCGGTACATCATCGCCAACGACGACATGGAGGCCGCGTTCCGCAAGCGCGATGGCCAGGTGTACGTGCAGACCTGGCACGGCACGCCGCTGAAGAAGATCGGCTTTGACATCGAGCGGCCGCAGTTCATCAGCGGAACCAGCTATTTCGAGCAGCTGGCGAGCGATGTCGCCAAGTGGGACCTGCTGCTGTCGCCGAACCCGTTCAGCACCGGGATAATGCGCCGCGCGTTCAGGTACGAGGGCGAGATCTGCGACTCCGGGTACCCGCGCAACGACGTGCTCTGCAGCGGTGACGCCGCCCAGGTGGCGGCGACGGTGCGGCGGCGGCTCGGCCTGCCGGACGGCAAGCGGGTGGTGCTCTACGCGCCGACCTGGCGGGACAATCAGTACTACGCATCCGGCCGGTACCGGTTCGACTTCCGGCTCGATCTCGAGCGCGCCTGGCAGGAACTCGGGGACGAGCACGTGGTCCTGTTCCGCGGGCATCACCACATGGCCGACGACGTCCCTGAGGGCAGGCCGGGATTCGCGTTCAACGTCACCGGGTACCCGGATATCTCTGAGCTGTTCCTGGTCAGCGATGTCCTGGTCACCGACTACTCCTCGGTGATGTTCGACTTCGCGGCGACCGGGCGGCCCATGCTGTTCTTCACCTACGACCTGGACCAGTACCGCGACAATCTGCGCGGGTTCTACTTCGACTTCGAGGCCGAGGCCCCCGGCCCGCAGCTCGCCACGTCGGACGAGGTGCTCGCGGCCATCGCGAACATCGACTCGGCGGCCGGGCAGCACCGCGCCGCCTACGGTAAGTTCACCGAGAAGTTCTGCCCGCTGGACGACGGAAAGGCCGGATCCCGGGTGTGCGACCGGGTGTTCGGCGGCTAGCTCTACTGCCCCGGGGACGGCCCGGCCGGATGAGCCAGCCCCGGGCAGGCCAGCCCGGGTTAGCCTGGCCGGCCTCGGTTAGCCAGCGCTGTGCGGTGCCGGCGGCGAGAAGCCGGTCAGTGCGGCCAGGCCGCGTTTCGGCGCGTAGGCGGCGAGCTTCTGCCGCAGCTTGCCCCGGCCGCGGTGCAGCCGGGACATGACGGTGCCGATCGGCGTCCCCATGATCTCTGCGATTTCCCGGTACGGGTATCCCTCGATGTCCGCCAGGTAGACGGCCACCTTGAACTCCTCGGGGAGATCACGCAACGCCCGCAGGATCTCCGAGTCCGCCAGCCGGTCGAGTGCCTCGGACTCGGCCGAGCGAGCCGGGGCGGCCAGCGGGTCGGTGCCGATCTGCCAGTCCTCGTGAAAGTCGGCGCCGAGCGCCTGCAGCGGCTCGCGGCGCTTCTTGCGGTAGCCGTTGATGAACGTGTTGGCCAGGATCCTGTGCAGCCAGGCGCGCAGGTTGGTGCCCGGCATGAACTGGTGGAACGCGGCGAATGCCTTCGCGGAGGTCTCCTGAACGAGATCCTCGGCGTCGGACGGGTTCCTCGTCATCCGGAGCGCCGCCGGATACAGCTGGCCGAGGAACGGCACGACGTCCTGCTCGAAACGGGTATCGTGACCCGGGACCTGCTCGCTCGGACTCATCGCCGCTCCGTTTTTCGTTAACCTTGCTCACCCTATAGACGTAGCGGAGCCGTCTCCGGATGCGTGCTGCACGCAACATTGTGGTTACGGGACGCCGTCACTCTCCATATCAGGTTAGTTTCTCGCTGTCTTCGGCGCCATCGGCGGCCCGGCTTGGCCTGCCTCCGGTCAGATCCAGCCGCGGTACCACATCCGGGACAGCCAGGAGCTGTAGGGGATGATCTTGGCGGCCAGCAGCGGGTACAGGTAGTAGAAATTCGCCAGCACGGCGATCAGGTAGACGCCGGTGACGGTCGCGCCGGCTGCCCTGCGCGCGGCGCCGGCGCTGGCGTAGCCGATGAGCAGCCCGAGGCAGAGCGTGATCGCGATCACCAGGAACGGGGCGAAGACCACCGCGTAGAAGTAGAACATCGTGCGGTGGTCGTGCCAGGCGAACCAGAACCAGGGCAGCCAGCCGCCGGCCACGCCGGCCAGCACGGCCCCGGCCCGCCAGTCCCGGCGGGCAAGCCACCAGACCAGGCAGACGGCGAGCGCGAGAATGGCCGCCCACCAGATCGCCGGGGTACCGATCGCGAGGACCTCCTGCTCGGTCGAGCCGGAATGCCCGCACGACGTGCCCGGCGGCGGCGCGCACCGGGAGAAGAATGACACCGGCCTGCTCATGACCAGCCATGTCCACGGCCAGGACTGGTACGGGTGATGGGTGGTCAGGGTGACGCCGTACTGCCACATCGCCCTGTTGTACTGGTACAGCGAGTCGAGGGCGGACAGCACCGGCGTGTGGTTCCCGTGCTGCGCGGCCCAGTTCCTGTCGTAGCCGCCGCTGGAGGCCAGCCAGCCGCTCCAGGAAGCGATGTAGGCGGCGACCGGGATCAGCCCGAAGGTGAGCGGAAGCCAGCTTGCGTCGCGCAGCAGCGCGCCGCGGAGCGGACGGGCGTAACCGGCCGCCCGGCGGGCGCCGATGTCCCAGGCCACAGCGAGGCAGCCGAACACCAGGATGTACCAGACCCCGTTCCATTTGGACGCGCAGGCAAGGCCGAGGCACAGCCCGGCCGCGACTCGCCACCAGCGGATGCCGAGCCTGGGCCCGCCGTCGACCGCCGTGCCCGCGGCGGCCGCGGCGGCCGCGATCCTGCCGCGGGCACGATCCCGGTCGATCACCAGGCAGCCGAACGCGGCAAGCACCCAGAACATCACCACGATGTCGAGCAGCGCCGTGCGGCTCATCACGAACTCGAGCCCGTCGAGCGCGAGCAGCAGCCCGGCCACGCAGCCGAGCAGCGTGGACCTGGTCATCCGGCGGGTGATCCGGGCCGTCATCAAGATGGCAAGGGAGCCGAGCACGGCAACAGAAAAGCGCCACCCGAAAGGAGTGAGGCCGAACAGCCACTCGCCGCCGGCGATGAGAACCTTCCCGAACGGCGGATGTACTACGAACTCGGGCACCGAGGTGAGAATGTGCGTGGACTTTCCGCTCGCGAGCAGCGAGCCGGCGTTTTTCACGTGGGTCAGTTCCGCGCCGTGCCGGAGGATCCCGTAGGCGTCACCAACGTAGTACGTTTCGTCGAACACGATCGAGTGCGGCGCGCTGAGCCGGTTGAAGCGCAGGAACGCGCCGAGCGCGGTGACAAGGAGCGGGCCGAGCCAGCCCAGGAGCGCGCTGCCGGGTATGGCGGGCACGAGCCTGCTAGCCAGCGCGGACGCCTCATCGCCTGGCCCGGCGGCCGGCGGCGCGGCTTCATATGCCCTCATCGAATGCCATCGTAGGCGCGTCGGCAGGTTACCGTGTGCGGCGAGGGGAAAGGCGGCATGGACGGCACCGAGGACGACGCCAGAGCGGGAACGCTGCTGATCGCGGCTGCCCCCATCGGGCGGTCAGACGACGCCTCGCCCAGGCTCGCCGCGGCGCTCAGCGCCGCGCGGATCATCGCAGCCGAGGACACCCGGCGGGTCCGCAGGCTTGCCGCCGCGCTCGGCGCCCAGCTGACCGCCAGGATCGTGTCTTACTACGACTTCGATGACGTGGAGACCAGGCGGGCCGGCACGCTGCTCGCCGAGCTGCGGGCCGGCCACGACGTGCTGCTGGTCACTGACGCCGGGATGCCGGGCGTCAGCGACCCCGGGTACCGGGTCGTCGCGGCCGCCGCGGCGGCGGGCATCCGGGTGAGCGTGCTGCCCGGGCCGTCTGCCGTCACGGCGGCGCTCGCGGTCTCCGGGCTGCCGACCGACCGGTTCTGCTTCGAGGGATTCCCGGCCAGGAAGGCGGGCGAGCGGGCACGCAGGTTCGCCGAACTCGCCGCCGAGCGCAGGACGCTGGTCTTCTTCGAGACCGCCCGGCGGCTGCACGGCACCCTGGCCGGGCTGGCCGGGGCGTTCGGCGGTGACCGGCGGGCGGCCGTCTGCCGGGAGCTGACCAAGACGCACGAGGAGGTCCGCCGCGGCACCCTGGCCGAGCTGGCCGCCTGGGCCGGCCAGGGCGTGCGCGGGGAGGTTACCGTCGTCGTCGCTGGCGCCCCGGCCCGCCCGGCGGCGGCTACCGGGGCGGCCAGCAAGGCGGCGGACGGCTCGGCCGCGCAGTCGGCCACCGCGGCCGCGGTCGCCGAGGTGGCCGCGCGGGTCCGGTCCGGCCTGCGCAGGAACCCGGCGATCACCGCGGTGGCCAGGGAGCGCGGGCTGCCGAGAGGCGAGCTTTACGACGCGGTGGCCAGCAGCAGGAAAATCACCCGCGGTAGCCAGCCGCCACGGTAGCTGGCCGGGCCCGATGCCGATGGCCCTAGGCTGGTGGCCATGTCGCCGACCACCCGTCACATCCTGACCGCGCCCGCCTGGCCGTATGCCAACGGCCCTCGCCATATCGGGCATATCTCCGGCTTCGGGCTGCCCTGTGACATGTTCAGCAGGTACCAGCGGATGGCCGGCCACAAGGTGCTGATGGTCAGCGGCACCGATGAGCACGGCACCCCGATCCAGGTCCAGGCCGACGCGGAGGGCCTGATCGCGCGGGAACTCGCCGACCGCTATAACCGGGTCATCGTCGATGACCTGGCCGGCCTGGACATGTCCTACGACCTGTTCACCAGGACCACCACGCGCAATCACTACGCGGTGACCCAGGAGATCTTCACCGGCCTCTACCGGAACGGCTACATCTTCGCCAGGAACGCCATGGGCGCGATCTCGCCGTCGACCGGCCGGACGCTGCCGGACCGCTACATCGAGGGCACCTGCCCGATCTGCGGCTACGACAGCGCCCGCGGCGACCAGTGCGATAACTGCGGCAACCAGCTTGACCCTGTCGATCTGATCAACCCGCGCTCGAAGATCAACGGAGAGACCCCGGTCTTCGCTGAGACCGAGCACTTCTTCCTCGACCTGCCCGCGTTCGCCGAGGTGCTCGGGACCTGGCTGCAGGGCAAGAGCGGCCAGTGGCGGCCGAACGTGCTGAAGTTCTCCCTGAACCTGCTCGCGGACCTGCAGCCGCGGGCGATCACCAGAGATCTTGACTGGGGGGTGCCGGTTCCGCTCGACGGCTGGCGGGACCGCCCTGACAAGCGGATCTACGTATGGTTCGACGCGGTCATCGGCTACCTGTCGGCGTCGGTGGAGTGGGCCAGGCGGTCCGGCGACCCGGACGCCTGGCGGGCCTGGTGGCAGTCGCCGGATGCCGAGTCCTACTACTTCATGGGCAAGGACAACATCGTCTTCCACGCGGAGATCTGGCCGGCCATGCTGCTCGGCTACAGCGGCCTGGGCGCCACGGGGGGCAAGCCAGGCGCGCTCGGCGCGCTGAACCTGCCCACAGAGGTGGTGTCCAGCGAGTACCTGACCATGGAGGGGCGGAAGTTTTCCTCCTCCCGGGCGGTCGTCATCTACGTGCGGGACTTCCTGGCCAGGTACGACGTGGACGCGCTGCGGTATTACATCGCCGTGGCCGGCCCGGAGAACCAGGACACCGATTTCACCTGGGCCGAGTTCATCCGGCGCAACAATGACGAGCTGCTGGCGAACTGGGGCAACCTGGTCAACCGCTGCATATCGTTCGCGGCGAGGAACATCGGGTCGATCCCGGCGGCCGGCCAGCTGACCGATGCGGATCAGGCCATACTCCAGCGCTCTGCCGCTGCGTATAAGAATGTCGGCGAGTCGCTTTCCCGGTCGAAGTTCAAGGCGGCCATCACCGAGACCATGCGGACGCTCGCGGACGCGAACAAGTACCTTTCCGACCACGCGCCATGGAAGCTGCGTGAGTCCGACCCTGAGCGGATGCGGACGATCTGCCATGTGGCCCTGCAACTGGTGGACGACGGCAAGACGTTGCTGACCCCGTTCCTGCCCGAGTCATCGCAGCGGGTCTACGAGATGCTCGGCGGTACCGGGGCATGGTCGGGCAGGCCACGGGTCGACGAGGTGAACGAGGACGGCGGGCCGCTGTATCCGGTCATCACCGGCGACTACCAGACAGCCGCCCGGTGGGAGCACATGCCGATCCGGCCCGGCACGCCGCTCGAGCCGCCACGACCGCTGTTCACCAAGCTCGACCCGTCGGTCGCCGACGAGGAGCTGGCCAGGCTGGAGCAGGCGTGAGCGAACCGGGGCAGCCCCCCGGGCCCGGCGGGCCGCCGCGGCCGCTCCCGCTGCCCGCCGACGCCTTCGATAGCCACTGCCACCTGGACATGATCGAGCGCCCGGCCGAGGAGATCGTCGCCGAGGCCCGTGCGGCCGGGATCGCCCGGATGATCACAGTCGGCTGCGACCTGCCCTCGTCGCGCTGGGCGGCGGCATGCGCCGCCGCGCACGAGCGCGTCTTCGCGGCGGTCGCCATCCACCCCAACGAGACAGCGGCCGCGGCCGCCGCGGCCGGCGGCATTGACGCGGCGCTGGCCGAGATCGGCTCGCTGGCCGCGCTGCCGCAGGTGCGCGCGGTCGGTGAGACCGGGCTTGACTACTACCGGGACTGGGCCGATCCCGCGCTGCAGCGGGCCTGTTTCCGCGCCCACATCGCCATCGCCAAGGCGGCGGGCAAGGCACTGATGATTCACGACCGGGATGCGCACGAGGACGTGCTGCGGATGCTGGCTGCCGAAGGCGCGCCGGCCCAGGTCGTGTTCCACTGCTTCTCCGGGGACGCGGCCATGGCTAAGCGGTGCGCGGACGCCGGCTACGTGATGAGCTTCGCCGGCAACGTGACGTTCGCCAGCGCGCAGCCGCTCAGGGACGCCGCCGCGGTGGCGCCGCCCGAGCTGATCCTGGTCGAGACCGATGCCCCGTTCCTCACCCCGGTACCGCACAGGGGGAAGCCGAACGCGCCCGCCATGGCGCCCCTGACGCTGCGCTGTATCGCCGAGGTGAAGCAGCTGGACGTGGCCGGGCTGTGCGCGGCGATCACCGCGACCGGTGAGCGCGTGTTCGGGCCGTGGCCGGCCTAGCCGTGCCGGGCGCAGGACTGCTCGGGCCCGCCGACATCAGGGAGATAGCGGGCCGCCTCGGCATCCGCCCGGCCAAGCGGCTCGGCCAGAACTTCGTCACCGACGCGGGGACGGTCCGCCGGATCACCGCGCTGGCCGGGCTCGCGCCGGACGACGTCGTGCTCGAGGTGGGCCCGGGGTTCGGGTCACTGACCCTGCCGCTGCTGGCGGCGGCCCGGCAGGTGATCGCGATCGAGCTGGATCCGGTGCTCGCCGCCGAGTTGCCGCGGACGGTCTCCGCGCGCGCTCCCGGGCTGGCCGGCCGGCTTCGCGTGGTGACCGCGGACGCGGCGCGGGTGCGGGACCTGCCCGGTGAGCCGCCCACGGCGCTGGTCGCCAACCTGCCCTACAACTCCGCGGTGCCCGTGCTGCTGCACCTGCTGGCCACGGTGCCGCCGCTGCGCCGCGGCCTGGTCATGGTCCAGGCCGAGGTGGCCGACCGGATGAGCGCCTCGCCCGGGAGCAGGACGTACGGTGTTCCGTCGGTCAAGCTTGCCTGGTTCGCCGAGGTGCGACGGGCAGGAGCGGTGCCCAGGAGCGTGTTCTGGCCGGTGCCGAGGGTGGATTCCGGGCTGGTTGCCTTCGTGCGGCATGCTGGCAAGGCTGGCCACCAGGGCGGCGCCGTCAGCCGCGATGAGGTTTTCGCCGTGGTGGACGCGGCTTTCGCGCAGCGGCGCAAGACGCTGCGCGCAGCGCTGGCATCCTGGGCGGGGTCGGCGGCCGAGGCAGAGCGGGTGATCAGGGCAGCCGGGATCGACCCGGCGCTGCGCGGGGAGTCGCTGGGGGTAGCCGAGTTCTCCCGGATCGCGGTGGCCGCCGGCCCGGCTAGCGGCCGGGCTCGCCACGCCCCAGGCCGGCGGCCGGGCGGGCCGGCCAGGGTCTGACCAGGCCATGGCGCCGCTCGCGGCGCGGACAGCTGGCCGCGTACGATCATGTAATCGTGACCCCTGTGACCGTCCGGGTGCCCGCGAAGGTGAATCTCCAGCTCGCCGTCGGGCCGCTGCGCGCCGACGGATACCACGACCTGGTGACGGTGTTCCATGCCGTCTCGCTGTTCGACGAGGTGACGGTCAGGCCTGCCGACCGGACGACCGTCCGGGTGACGGGAGAGCACGCGGCCGCCGTCCCGGCCGGCCGGGCGAACCTGGCCGTGCGGGCCGCGGCAGCGCTCGCCAAGGCCGCTGGTCTGCCTGGCGTCACTGGCGGCGCCGGCCCGCCCGGTGGCGCCGGCCCGCGGCGCACGGCAAGGCCCGCGGTCGCGATCGAGATCCGCAAGCGCATCCCGGTGGCTGCCGGGCTGGCCGGGGGCAGCGCGGACGCAGCCGCCGCGCTGGTCGCCTGCAATGAGCTCTGGCAGGCGGGCCTGTCCGGGCCCGAACTCGCCCAGGTGGCCGCAGGCGTCGGCAGCGATGTCGCGTTCGCCCTGCTGGGCGGCACCGCCGTTGGCGTGGGCCGGGGCGAGCAGCTCACCGCCGCGCTGGCGGCTGGGACCTATCACTGGGTACTGGCGCTGTCCGCGGGCGGGCTGTCCACGCCCGAGGTGTACGCGGCATGCGACCGGCTCCGCGCCGCGCCAGCCGCCAATCCCGCGGTGGCGCCGCCGCCCGAGCTCAGCACCGATCTGATGGCGGCGCTGCGTTCGGCCGATCCCGCGGCGGTCGGCCCGCTGCTCGCCAACGACCTGCAGCCAGCCGCGCTGTCGCTGCGCCCGGGCCTTCGGCGCGCGCTGGCGGCAGGCCGTGAGTTCGGCGCGGTCGGCGCGATGGTCTCCGGATCCGGGCCGACCTGCGCCTTTCTCGCCACTGACTCGGGGCACGCGCGCGAGCTCGCGGTTTCGCTGACCGGCGCGGGCGTCTGCCGGGCCGTCGCGCGGGTGCACGGGCCGGTGCCCGGTGCCTCCGTCGTCGCGGAGCGGTCGTGAACCTGGTCAACCTGGAGGCCGCGGTCAAGGCGTTCGGTCCACGGGCGCTGCTTGACGGTGTCTCGCTCGGCGTATCAGCCGGGGACAGGATCGGCGTCGTCGGGCGCAACGGTGCGGGCAAGACCACGCTGCTCGCCGCGCTGGGCGGCACCGCCGAGCTCGACTCCGGCCGGGTCACCCGAGCTGGCGGCCTGCGGCTCGGCTATCTGCCGCAGATCCAGGAGCTGGCCGGGAGCGTCGCCGAGATTGTCTTCGGCACGCTCCCCGAGCACGCCTGGGCAGCCGACCCGCGAACGCGCGCGGTCAAGGAGGCGCTGCTGGGCGGCGTGCGCCTGGATTCGGCCGCTGAACGGCTATCCGGCGGCGAGCGCCGCCGTGTCGGGCTCGCCGCAGTGCTGTGCCAGGCCAATGATCTGCTGCTGCTCGACGAGCCGACCAACCACCTGGACATCGACGCGATCGGCTGGCTGGCCGGCTATCTGCGCGGGCAGCGCCAGGCGTTCGTCATCGTGACGCATGACCGCTGGTTCCTCGATGCCGTCTGCGAGCGGACCTGGGAGGTCACGGATGGGCAGGTGAATTCGTATGAAGGCGGCTACTCCGCGTACGTGCTGGCCAGGGCTGAGCGGGCCAGGCTGGCCGACGCGGCCGCCCGGCGGCGGCGCAGCCTGCTGCGCAAGGAGCTCGCCTGGCTCCGCCGCGGCCCGCCGGCCCGGACGAGCAAGCCGAAGTTCCGGATCGAGGCGGCGACCGCGCTCATCGAGGACGAGCCGTCTCCGCGCGACCAGGTGGAGCTGGCCAGGCTGGCGGCCAGCCGGCTCGGCAAGACCGTGCTGGAGGTCACCGACGCCACCGTCATCGCCGGGCGCCGCGCGCTGCTTGAGCACGTGACCTGGCAGGTCGGGCCCGGCGACCGGGTGGGCGTGGTCGGGATCAACGGGAGCGGGAAGACGACGCTGCTCCGGCTGCTCGCCGGGACCCGGCCGGCTGCGGCGAATGGCATCTTTGTCCAGGGCCGGGTGATACGCGGCACGACGGTACGGATCGGCTACCTCACCCAGGAGGTGTCCGGCATCGATCCGGCGCTGCGCGTCCTCGAGGCAGCTGAGCAGGTGCGCAGCAGCGTGCCGGTCGGCAAGGGCGAGCTGTCCGCCAGCCAGCTGCTTGAGCGGCTCGGCCTGGGCTCCGGCAGGCAGTGGACGCCGGCCGGCGAGCTGTCCGGCGGCGAGCGCAGGAGGCTGCAGCTGCTGATGCTGCTGATGGCCGAGCCGAACGTGCTGCTGCTCGACGAGCCGACGAACGACCTGGATATCGAGACGCTGACCGAACTCGAGGACCTGCTGGACGGCTGGCCGGGATCGCTGGTCGTGGTCAGTCACGACCGGTACTTCCTGGAGCGGGTGACTGATCACGTCGTGGCGCTGATCGGGGGGAAGATCGCCTACCTGGGCGGCGGCATCGCCGAGTACCTGGAGCGCAGGGAGCGCGAACGCATCGCGGAGTCGGCAGCGGAGCGTCACGGCCAGGGCCGGGCGCCATCCCCGGCCGCCAGGCGGCGCGCCGGGCAGAAGGAACTCGGCAGGCTGGAACGCCAGCTCGCGGCCGTATCCGCCCGGGAGGCCGAACTCACCGCCGCGCTCGCCGCCAGCGCCAGCGACTACGAGGCGCTGATCGACCTCGGCGCGCAGTTGCGCGCGATGCAGGCCGAGAAGGCCGGCCTGGAGGATCGCTGGCTCGAGCTAGCCGAGGAACTGGCCGGCTGACTGGATCCGGTTAGCGGAGATCGCCCTGCGGAAGGCCTGGGCAATCACCCGGTAACCGGCGGCGTTCGGGTGTTCATTCGGGCCGCGCGGCGGCCGCGCGCACTCCCATGTCCACGAGCAGATCAGCGCGACGTTGCGGGGCACTGACCCGATCGCCGGCCGGGTAAGCCGGCCGGCGAAGTCTCCCGTGCCGAACGCGCCCGCCACGTCGGCGACCCGTACGCCGGCCGCGGTGTAGGCACGCGCCAGCAGATCGTTGAATCCAGCTGCCAGCTGCTCGCTGAGCCGCGCCAGGACCCGGCCAGCCAGCCCGTTCCGCCATTCCGCCAGCTCGGGCACGTAGTAGCTCATGCCGATGATCCGGACCACGGCGCCGCCAGCTGCCCGGAGCGCCCGCAGGATCTTCGCCAGGTTCCGGATGGCGTCCGGGATCGTGGACCTGACGCAGTCAGCCAGCGTGCCGAGGCTGGGATGGGAGATGCAGGAGTTCGGGTCGTTGGCGCCGATGTCGATCGTGATCAGCGAGACCCGGCCACGGCGTAGCCGCAGGAACCGGACGGCGGCGGCAAGCTGCGATCCGCCGCGGTAGTGGCACACTCCCCCACCGATCATGGTGGCGGTGGTCTCACCGGAGCAGCCGAGCTTGACCAGCCGCAGGCCGGGGTTGGCCGGATGCAGCATCGCGTAGAGCTGGTCGGGATAGCCCTGGCTGGTCGGCACGCTGACGCCGGCCCGATCCGGCTGGACTCCCCGCGACAGCGAGTCGCCCAGGGACAGGTAGTAGGTGGTCACGGGCCCGGCGTGGGCGCGGGCCCGGCCAGCGGGTCCGCCCGATGTCACCGTCACGGCCGCGACGGCAGCCGTCACGGCCAGCACACCGATGATCAGGGCGGTGCCGGCGCGGCGCGCCGGCCGCCCGGTGACCGTCATCCCGGGCCGGGTGCCTGGTCGGCGTCGAACGGCGCGAGCAGCACCCGCAGCAGCCCGGCCAGTTCCCGCCGCTGCCCGGCGCTCATGCCGTCGAGCAGCTTCCGCTCGTGCTGCAGCAGGTCAGCGAGCGCGGCGTCGGCCACCGCCTGGCCGCGCGCGGTCAGCGCGACCAGCACGCCGCGCTTGTCCTGCGGGTCGCGGCGCCGGCGGACAAGCCCGGCGTCGGCAAGCCGGTCGATCCTGTTCGTCATCGTGCCCGACGTGACGAGGGTGGCCCGGAGCAGCGCGCCAGGACTCAGCTGATAGGGCGGGCCCTGCCGGCGCAGGGTGGACAGGACATCGAATTCCCAGGTCTCCAGCTGGTGCGCGGCGAACGCCGCTCTGCGGGCCCGGTCAAGGTGCCTGGCCAGCCGCGATACCCGGCTCAGTATCTGCAGCGGCTCGACATCAAGGTCGGGCCGCTCGGCCCGCCAGCTTGCCACCAGGTCATCCACTTCGTCCTGCAGCGGCGGGCCCTGCGGGCCGCCGTGCTGGTCAGTCATGGCCGGAAGCATATCTCTTGACATCAAGAAGTTACTCTAGTACACCTGAAACGAGTATCTTGACGTCAAGGAATACGGAGCCGCAATGTGGGATCCCGGCCAGTACCGGCGTTTCGCGGGCGAGCGGTCCAGGCCGTTCTTCGAGCTGCTGGCGCGGGTCGGCGCGACGGCGCCCGGTTTCGTCGCTGACCTGGGCTGCGGTCCTGGTGACCTGACCGCCGCGCTGGCCGGCCGGTGGCCAGGCGCTGACGTCGTGGGGGTGGACAGCTCGGCGGAGATGATCCGGTCGGCCCAGGCGATGCTGAGCGCGGGCGGCCCTGCGTCGCGATGTTCGCGGCTGAGATTCGTCCAGGCCGACCTGCGGGCGTGGCGGCCGGGCAAGCCGGCCGGCGTCATCGTTGCCAACGCCGTGCTGCAATGGGTCCCCGAGCACCTGGCCGTGGTAGCCAGCTGGCCGGGCATGCTCGCGAGCGGCGGGTGGCTGGCCTTCCAGGTGCCCGGCAATTTCGACCAGCCGAGTCACCGGATCCTCAGGGATCTGGCGGCCTCGCCGCGCTGGCGGCCGCTGCTCCGTGACGTGCAGCTGAACCGCCAGGCCGGCCAGCCCGCCGATTACCTGGCGGCGCTCGCCGGGGCCGGCTGCGAAGTCGATGCCTGGGAGACCACCTACCTGCATGTCCTGCAGGGCACGGATCCTGTCCTGGAGTGGTACAAGGGAACGGGCCTGCGGCCGGTGCTCGCCGCGCTGGAGCCCGCTGCGGCGCGGGATTTCCTCGCCGAGTACGGCGCCCGGGCGCGCGAGGCCTACCCGGCGGCGCCGTACGGCACGGTGCTGCCGTTCCGGCGGGTGTTCGTCGTCGCATCGCGCCGCTAACGCCGGCGCTGGCCGGCTACCGGTCCTTGTCCCTGAACTTCCTGGTGACCTCGGCGGAGATCCGGGGCTTCGGGTCGAGCTGGGACAGCCCGTTCCAGGCCATGTTGACCAGGTGAGCGGCGACCTCTTCCAGCTTGGGCTTGCGCGCGTCCAGCCACCACTGGCCGGTGAAGGCCACCATGCCGACCAGCATCTGGGCATACATCGGCGCGTGCTTGGGGTCGTAGCCCCTGGCCTTCAGCACGTCGCCGAGAATGTACTCGACCTGCCGGGCGATATCGCTGATCAGGCTGGCGAACGTGCCAGAACCCGAGCCGGGCGGTGAGTCCCGCACCAGGATGCGGAAACCGTCCGAGTTCTCCTCGATGTACCGCAGCAGTAAGATCGCGGCGGCCTCGAACTTCTCCCTGGTGTCCTCGCCCTCAAGCAGCGTGGTCGCCATGGTCAGGAAGCGGTCAACCTCCCGGTCCACGACGACGGCATACAGCCCTTCCTTCCCGCCGAAATGCTCGTACACCACTGGCTTGGACACGCCTGCCCGTGCGGCGACCTCCTCAATCGAGGTACCGTCCAGGCCGCGCTCGGCGAAGAGCTTGCGGCCGATGTCGAGCAGCTGTTCTCTGCGTTCCTTGCCGGTCATTCTCTTCCGGTTGGGTCCGGCTGGCTGGCTTGTCACTGCTCCATCATGTCGACCTGGCGGTCGCTCAGCGAATCGCGCGGCTGCCTAGGCTGCGCGGCGCTTGGTCATCGAGCCCAGCTTCCGCAAGCTCCCGGTCTGCTTCCCGGACAGCCGCGCCTCGTCGGGCCAGCGGACGTCGTACGCCCAGCCGAGCTTCTCGGCCAGCCAGATGCCGCGAGCGGCGATGTCGATCTGCCCCTTCAGCACACCGTGCCGCGCGCAGGTGGGGTCGGCATGGTGCAGGTTGTGCCAGGACTCGCCGAAGGACAGGATCGCCAGCCAGGAGACGTTCCTTGACTTGTCCCTGACCTCGAACTCCTCCTTGCCGAAGGTGTGGCAGATCGAGTTGATCGACCAGGTCACATGGTGCAGGAAACTGACCCGCACCAGGCTGGCCCAGAAGAACGCGGTGACCGCGCCCGGCCAGGACATCGACCAGATTCCGCCGATCAGGGCGGGCGCCAGCAGGGACGCCGTCACCAGCCACGGGAACCACCGGGAGATCCTGGCGACATCGGAATCGGCCAGCCAGTCGGGGCAGAACTTCTCCGGTGACGTGACGTCGCCGTCGAACAGCCAGCCGGTGTGCGCGAAGGCCAGGCCCTTGCTGAGGGCCTTCCAGTCGTTTCCGAAGCGCCACGGCGAGTGCGGGTCGCCCTCCTTGTCGCTGTACTTGTGGTGCCTGCGGTGATCGGCGACCCAGGTGATCACCGGTCCCTCGATCGCGAGAGAACCGGCGATGGCGAGCGCGATCTTGAACCCGCGGACCGCCTTGAACGACCCGTGGGTGAAGTACCGGTGCAGGCCCATGCTGATCCCGAGCCCGGAGACCAGGTAGAAGGCGATGGCGATCACGATGTCGTGCCAGCCCAGGCCCCAGCCCCAGGCCAGCGGCAGGGCGGCGATGAGGGCAAGGAACGGGACGGCGACGAACACGGCCACCAGGACCCGCTCGGCGGTGCTGCTGGGCTCGGGGTTGACGTCCGGGCGCGGGCCAGGCGCAGGTCCGCGGGGGGTGCGTAGATCACCGCGCAGGGTAGCGGCGCTTTCGGTGGTAGCAGTCATTGGCGTTCCTCGCTCGGCTGGATTCAGCGGACAGATGGCGAGCGGCTTCGCACCCACCATGGTCTGGGGCCAATGCAAATACGCTTACGTGACCGTAGCTTACGATACCGTAGGTTGTGCAAGGGTTCTGACTCAGACTTTGCCTGACTGTCGGCAAGATCACGCCTGGCGGTCACCGAGAGCAGTCATTAGGTTGCAATCGGCCCGGGAGGCGCCGGCTCCGGGTTACCGGCAGCCCACTGTCAGCCAGGGACCGCTGACGGCGGTGCGTGATGATCTAAGCGGTGTAGTTCCGGCGCCTGGATTCGAACCAGGACAAACAGGATTCAAAGTCCTGTGGGCTGCCAATTACCCTACGCCGGACCGCCGTGTCATCTGGAGCTGCGGGACAGGGCTGCGCCACCCACGATACCGAGTCGATGACGCTAGTTCCTGAGCACCAGGCAGCGCCTGGCCCGTACCGGCACTCATGCCGGGCGCATCATCCGCACAGTGACTCACGGCCCGCGCCGCTAGCCATGACCGCTGCGGCCCAGCCCTCGATTCTTCTTGCCCGCGCGGCGCAGGGCAACCGCCTGCTCGCGTAGCTCGGCGGAACGCTCGTTCATGATCATATTCGAATGATAATTCGACCTGCTGACAGAGTGCCGGCCGGCCGGTGCCCTGGCACGGGGCAGCCGGCGCCTTGCGCGGTCAGCCCGTGTCCGGGGCGCGTTCCTGGCCGTCGTGCGCGTGATTGCCCGTCCCGGGGCGTGCCACCTGGGCTGGCGGTATCCTGCGGGAGTCCGGAACGTGAACCGGCGGGGGGTGCTTCCAGCCTTTTGCCTGCACCAATACCGAGGAGCCGAGTGAGCGCGAGCGGTCCGGCCGCCGTCATCATCCTTGCCGCGGGTGAGGGCACGCGGATGAAGACCCGTACCCCGAAGGTCCTGCACGTGATCTGCGGCAGGACCATGCTGGGTCACGTCCTCGCCACCGCGCGCGAGCTCGGGCCCAGCCGCCTGGTGGTCGTCGCCGGGCACGCCCGCGGGCAGGTGGCCGAGCAACTCGCGGCCGACGCGCCGGACGCCACGGTGGTCGTTCAGGAGCGCCGGGGCGGCACCGGGCACGCCGTGCGCACGGTCATCGAGTCGGTCGGCCTGATCCACGGCACCATCGTCGTCACGTACGCGGACACCCCGCTGCTGCGCTCGCAGACGCTCGCGGCGCTGGTCGAAGCGCACGAGTCCGGCGAGGCGGCGGTCACCGTGCTCACTGCCGTCGTGGCCGACCCGGCTGGCTACGGCAGGATTGTCCGCGACCCCGCCGGCGGCTTCGCCGGCATCGTGGAGCACTCGGACGCCACCGCCGGGCAGCGGGCCATCACCGAGATCAACTCCGGGGTGTACGCCTTCGACGGTGACCTGCTTGCTGATGCGGTCAAGAGAGTGCCCACCGATAATGTCAAGGGCGAGGAATACCTCACCGATGCCGTCGCGATCCTGCGCGCGGACGGTCATCCGGTGGCCTCCGTGCGGTGTCCTGATCCTGATGAGGTTCTCGGCGTGAACGACCAGGCACAGCTCGCCTGGGCCAGGCGGGTGCTCAACGAGCGCGTGCTCCGGCGGTGGATGAGCGCGGGGGTGACCATTCAGGATCCCGCATCCACCTGGATCGACGTGGGGGTGCGGCTGGAGCCGGACACTGAGATAGGCCCGGGCACCCAGCTTGAGGGCGGAACCGCCATCGCCGCCGGGGCCAGGATCGGCCCCGGGTGCCTGCTCCGTGACACCACGGTGGCGGCCGGCGCCACGGTCATCCAGTCGGTCTGCGAGTCGGCCGCCGTCGGCCCTGGCGCCAGCGTGGGGCCGTTCGCGCATCTCGTGCCGGGCACGACACTGGCGGCGGGAGAGCGGGTGACCGGCCCTGCCGCCGCCAGCGGCGGGCCAGGCTCCGCGGCCGGCCTGCCGCGACAAGAGGGAGCGCAGCACCAATGACGGGCATCACGGCCACCGGCGAGAAGAAACTGCTGCTGTTCTCCGGCCGGGCATTTCCCGGCCTGACCGGCGAGATAGCCGGCTGCCTCGGCATCGAACCGACACCGACCAGGCTGTATGACTTCGCCAACGGCGAGATCTTCGTGCGGTTCCTTGAGTCGGTCCGGGGCTGCGACGCGTTCGTGCTGCAGAGCCACACCGCACCGATCAACCAGTGGATCATGGAGCACCTGATCATGGTTGACGCCCTCAAACGGGCATCGGCGAAGCGCATCACGGTGGTAGCCCCGTTCTTCGGCTATGCGCGCCAGGACAAGAAGAGCCGCGGCAGGGAACCGATCTCGGCGCGGCTGATGGCCGACCTCTTCGCCACGGCAGGGGCGGACAGGCTGATGGCCGTCGACTTGCACACGGCACAGATCCAGGGCTTCTTCGACGGGCCTGTCGATCATCTTTTCGCGCTCCCCATCCTGGCCTCGTACATCGAGGCACGGCTGGACCTGTCGGAAGTCACGGTCGTGGCGCCGGACGCCGGCCGGGTCAGGGTCTGCGAGCGGTGGACCGACCGGCTCAGCTGCCCGCTGGCGATCATCCACAAGCGGCGCGACACCGATGTGGCCAACAAGGTGCGGATCCTCGAGGTGGTCGGCGAGGTAGCCGGCCGGACCTGCATCCTGGTCGACGACATGATCGACACCGGGGCGACGATCGTAAACGCGGCCGAGGTGCTGTTCGAACAGGGGGCTGCCCAGGTCATCGTCACGGCCACCCACGGGGTGCTGTCCGGCTCCGCGGTGGACGGCCTGAAGAACTCCAGGATCAGCGAGGTGATCGTCACGAACACGCTGCCGATCCCGGAGGAGAAGCGGTTCGACAAGCTCACCGTGCTGTCCATCGCCCCGCTGATCGCCAGGGCGATCAACGAGGTGTTCAGCGACGGATCGGTGACCAGCCTGTTCGACGGGCAGAGCTGAGCCCTGCGCGGGCGCGACAGCGCCGTGGTCGGCTAGACTGCGCAGGAATTTTCTTATCGCTGAGGAGTCTTACCGTGCCCGAGGTACGTATCGCCGCCGAGCCGCGTAGCGAGTTCGGCAAGGGTCCCGCCCGCCGGGTCCGGCGCCAGGGCCGGGTGCCGGCCGTGCTGTACGGCCACGGTACGGACGCGCGGCATGTCAGCCTGCCCGGCCACGATGTGCTGCTGGCGCTGCGGACGCCCAACGTCTTGATCCGGCTTGAGGGCCTGCCCGGCGGTAGCCAGCTCGCGCTGCCGAAGGCCATCCAGCGTGATCCGATCAAGGGCTCCGTCGAGCACGTGGACTTGATCATGGTCAGGCGCGGCGAGAAGGTGACCGTTGACGTGCCCGTGCAGGTCACCGGCGAGATCGCGCCGGACGGGCTGCTGGACCAGCAACTGGTCCAGGTAGCAGTCGAGGCGGAGGCCACCAACATCCCGACCGGGATCGAGATTGACATCGAGGGCATGGAGATCGGCGGATCCGTGCACGCCGGCGATCTGCTGCTGCCGCCCGGCTCCACCCTGGCCGTTGACGCGGACCTGCTCGTCCTGCATGTGATCGCGGCCCCGACCGCCGAGCAGATGGAGGCCGGGCTGGGCATCGAGGCCGAGGAGCCTGCTGCGCCTGCCGAGGGCGAGCCCGCCCCGGTTCCTGAGGGCGCGCCCGAGGCCGCCGCCGAGGAGCCTGCCTGACCGGCGCCGAGGAGCCTGCCTGACCGGCTCTGGATGACAGCTCCGGGCGATCCTGGCCGGGGTGACCGGATGTGCGGGGAGAGCGGCCTGGGCCGGCGCGGCGTGGGGTGAGCAGCATATGGCAGACGACCGCTGGCTGATCGTGGGACTCGGCAACCCTGGCGCCGAGTACGCGGGCAACCGGCACAACGCCGGGTACATGGTGGCCGACCTGCTCGCCGCCCGGATGGGCGCGCGCTTCAAGCGGGACCGGTCAGGCGCCGTGGTGGCAGCGGGCAGGCTGTCCGGGCTCCCCGTCACGCTCGGCAAGCCGCTGTCGTACATGAACCTGTCCGGGCGCCCCGTCGCCGCGCTCCGCAGCTTTTACAAGATCCCGGCGGAGCGGGTGCTCGTCGTGCACGACGATCTCGATATTCCCTTCGGCGCGATCAGGCTGAAGCTGGGAGGCGGGGATAACGGGCATAACGGGCTGCGGTCGGTGACTGCGGCGCTGGCGACCAGGGACTATTACCGGGCCCGCGTGGGCATCGGCCGTCCGCCTGGCCGGATGGACGCGGCCGCCTTCGTGCTGCGTGACTTCTCCGCTGCCGAGCGCAAGCAGCTACCCGGGCTGATCGATCGGTGCGCGGATGCCGTGCAGGCACTGCTGGCCCACGGCCTGGCCGCGGCGCAGAACGAATTTCATCCAGAATTTTCGCCAGCAAATTCCTACCGTATCCCCGGTGAATGCTGAATTTCGCGTGGTCAGACGACAGATGACGGCCGCAGAATCGGGTGTAACTCTCCGTAATCTGGCCTATGATGCACAGATCGCGGGGAAAGCTGTCAACCGTCCTATTTGGCTAGGCGTCTTCCCTATGCAAGGCGAGGTGAACGCGCGGTAAATTTAGGCGTCCCGGGAACGGCGGGGAAGGATCGGGTGCGGAAGTGTCAGGTCAGACAGCCGTCACGGGCCGTCGGCGGACTGACAAGGTAGTTGCACGCCTGGCCGCGCAGAACCCCGCGGTATGGACCAGCGGCTACCTCCGCCAGGTCATCACCGCGGACGGGCTCTGCGCGATCGCCAGCGGCATGCTGGCGCTCAAGCTGCGGTTCGACGGGGGCGGCAATCCGCCGAGCAGGTACCTGGCGCTGAGCCTCAGCCTGCCGCTGATCTGGCTGTGCATCGTGGCCCTCACCGGCGGATATGACTCCCGGTTTATCGGAGTCGGCACGGATGAGTTCCGCCGCGTCCTGCAGGCTGGAGTGACGCTGACCGCCGCCGTGGCGATCCTGGCTTACGCGACGAAGACCGACATCGCCCGCGGCTACGTGGTCATCGCCCTGCCCTGCCTCACGCTGTCCGACCTGATCGCCAGGTTCACCCTGCGCAAGAGGCTGCACCGGCTGCGCAGCATGGGGGGCTGCATGCGACGGGTCGTCGCCGTCGGCCATACGCCGGTGGTCGCCGACCTGACCACCGAACTTCGCCGGGAGAGCTATCACGGGCTGTCCGTCGTGGCGGCCTGCGTGGCCGGCCCGGAAGGCGACGACCGCGAGGTCGCGGGGATCCCGGTATTCGGCGGCCTGCGCAACGTCGCCCGGGTGGTGGAGCAGTATGACGCCGACACGGTCGCCGTGCTCGCCTGCCCCGAGATGAGCGGCGTGCGGCTGCGGGAGCTGGCCTGGGAACTGGAGAAGACCGGCACCGATCTCTGCGTGGCCCCGGCGCTGCTGGATGTCGCCGGACCGCGCACCACGATCAGGCCGGTGGCCGGGCTGCCGCTGCTGCATGTTGATCATCCCGAGTTCACCGGCGCCAAGCAGGTGATCAAGGATGCGTTCGACAAGGTGGTCGGCGTCTCGGCGCTGGTGCTGCTGGCGCCGGTGTTCATCGTCGTGGCCATCGCCATCAGGCTGTCCGACGGCGGCCCGGCGCTGTTCCGGCAGACCAGGGTGGGTAAGGACGGCCGCACGTTCACCGTCTACAAGTTCCGCACGATGGTGCTGGACGCGGAGGACCGCAAGGCGCAGCTGGCGGTCAGCAACGAGAAAGACGGAGTGCTCTTCAAGATCCGCAATGACCCCCGGATCACCACCATTGGCGCGCGGCTCCGCCGCTGGTCCGTTGATGAGCTGCCGCAGCTCATCAACGTGGTGCGCGGGGATATGTCGCTGGTCGGCCCCCGGCCGGCGTTGCCGGACGAGGCTGCCAGGTACGGTGACTACGTCCGGCGGCGGCTCGTGGTCAAGCCGGGCATCACCGGGCTGTGGCAGGTCAACGGCCGGTCAGATCTTTCCTGGGAAGAATCGGTCCGGCTCGACCTGCGATACGTGGAGAATTGGTCGATGGTCCTCGACCTGCAGGTCCTGTGGAAGACATGCTGGGCGGTTCTGCACGGATCCGGGGCGTACTGAACATCCCGGAGCGGGATGGCCACTGGATGGAGCCTGCCTGATGATGTCCGATGACGACCGCCTCGCCCGTGACCTGGCCGCCGAGGCGGGGCGGCGCCTGCTTGAGCTGCGCGGCGGCGGCGGCGATGCCGGCGGCCTGCGGAAGGCCGGCGACCGGATGTCGCATGAGTTCCTCGTTGCCGAGCTGGCCAGGCTGCGGCCGGCTGACGCCGTGCTGTCTGAGGAAGGCAGCGATGATCCCGCCCGGCTGTCGGCCAGCCGGGTCTGGATCGTGGATCCGCTGGACGGTACGCGCGAGTTCGGCGAGCCGGGGCGCACCGACTGGGCAGTCCACGTAGCGCTCTGGGAGCTCGGCGAGCTGACCGCGGGCGCCGTCGCGCTGCCGGCTCAGGGCAAGGTCCTCAGTACCGCGGTGCCGCCTGGCGCTGCCGCTGACCCGGCAGCCGCCGGCCTGTTCGCTGCTGCCGCCGCGGCTGCTGGCCCGGGTGCGGCCGGCGTACCGGATGGCCTGGGCGGCCAGCAGGCCGTGCCGCCGAATCTCCGCTTCGTGGTGAGCAGGACCCGGCCGCCTGCGTTCATCACGCTGCTGGCCAGCCAGGTCGGCGCGGTGCTGCTGCCGCTGGGCTCCGCAGGCGCGAAGGCCGCCGCGGTGATCAGCGGGGACGCTGACGCCTACATCCACAGTGGCGGCCAGTACGAGTGGGATTCGGCGGCGCCGGTGGCGGTGGCACGGGCGGCCGGGCTGCATGCCTCCCGGATTGACGGCTCGAAACTTGCCTACAATCAGGAGCACCCCTCGCTGCCCGATATCCTGATCTGCCTGGCCCCGCTTGCCGGCCCGCTGCTCGGAGCCATCGCCTCCGCCGCGGGCGCCAGCGAGTGAGCCCGCACGACCAGCGCGACTTATCCAGCCAGCTCTCTATACGCCGGAGTATCTCCTGATGGCAGCGACGCGTTCCGATTATCTGCTCTCACAGCTCGACGTCCTCGAGGCCGAGTCGATCCATGTGATGCGCGAGGTCGCCGCCGAGTTCGAGCGGCCTGTGCTGCTTTTCTCCGGCGGCAAGGACTCGATCGTCATGCTGGCCCTGGCGGAGCGGGCATTCGCCCCAGCGCGCATCCCGTTTCCCGTCATGCACGTCGATACCGGGCACAACTTCGCCGAGGTCCTCGATTTCCGCGACCGCCGGGTCGACGAGCTTGGCGTCCGGCTGATCGTGGCGTCGGTGCAGGAGTCAATCGACGCGGGGAAGGTGGCCGAGGAGTCAGGCCGCTGGGCCAGCCGCAACCGGCTGCAGACGACGACCCTGCTGGACGGGATCGCCGAGCATCGGTTCGACGCCGTGTTCGGCGGCGCCCGGCGGGATGAGGAAAAGGCCAGGGCCAAGGAGCGCATCTTCTCCTTCCGTGACGAGTTCGGCCAATGGGACCCCAAGAACCAGCGGCCCGAGCTGTGGAACGTCTACAACACCCGGATCCGCCGCGGGGAGCACATCCGGGTGTTCCCGCTCTCGAACTGGACCGAGCTGGACGTGTGGCACTACATCGCCAGGGAGCACCTGGAGATCCCGGCCATCTACTTCGCGCACCAGCGGGCCGTCTTCGAGCGGGACGGTATCCTGCTGGCCGACAATCCCTTCATCACGAGGGCAGACGACGAGCCGGTCTTCGAGGCGAGCGTCCGCTACCGCACGGTCGGTGACATGACCTGCACCGGTGCCGTGGCCTCTACCGCGGCCAGCATCGAAGACGTGATAACCGAGATCAGCGTGACCCGGATCACCGAGCGCGGCCAGACCCGGGCGGACGACCGGGCCAGCGAGGCAGCGATGGAAGACCGCAAGAGGGAAGGCTACTTCTGATGACGTCGCCGCGGAGCGCAACCGGCACGGGACTGGCCGAGGCGGACCGGCACGTGGACATACTCCGGCTGGCGACGGCCGGCTCGGTGGATGACGGCAAGAGCACGCTGATCGGGCGGCTGCTCTACGATTCCAAGTCCATCTTCGAGGATCAGCTCGCCGCGGTGGAGCGCACCAGCAGGGAGCGGGGCGAGGAGTACACGAACCTGGCCCTGCTGACCGACGGCCTGCGGGCCGAGCGGGAGCAGGGCATTACGATTGACGTCGCCTATCGCTACTTCGCCACGCCGCGACGGAAGTTCATCATCGCGGACACGCCTGGCCACGTCCAGTACACCCGGAACATGGTCACCGGCGCGTCGACCGCCGACCTCGCGATTGTCCTTGTCGATGCGCGCAACGGGCTGACCGAGCAGAGCAGGCGGCACGCCTTCCTTGCCACCCTGCTCCGGGTGCCGCATCTCGTGCTCGCGGTGAACAAGATGGACCTCGTCGGCTACGAGGCGGCGGTGTTCGAGCAGATAGCCGAGGAGTTCACCGCCTTCGCCGCGAAGCTGGAGATCGGCGACCTGACCTTCATCCCGATCTCGGCGCTGCACGGCGACAACGTGGTCCAGCGCTCAGCAAGCATGCCCTGGTATGACGGGCCGTCCCTGCTGCATCACCTGGAGCATGTGCACATTGCCTCCGACCGGAACCTGATCGATGTCCGGTTTCCTGTCCAGTACGTCATCCGCCCGCACCAGGCCACCCACCCTGAGCTGCACGATTACCGCGGTTACGCGGGGCAGGTCGCCGGTGGCGTGCTCAAGCCCGGCGATGAGGTCATGCACCTGCCGTCCGGCCTGACCACGACCATCACCCGCATCGACACCGCCGCCGGGGCGGCGCCCGAAGCCTACCCGCCGATGTCGGTCACCCTGCTGCTCGCCGACGACCTTGATGTCTCCCGCGGCGACATGTTCTGCCGTCCGCACAACCAGCCGCCCGCAGCCCAGGACGTTCAGGCCATGGCCTGCTGGATGAGCGACGTCAGGGCGCTGAGCGCGGGAAGCCGGCTGATCGTCAAGCACACCACCCGGACGGTCAAGGCAATCGTCCGCGATCTGCAGTACCGGCTTGACGTGAACACGCTGCACCGGGACGAGCAGGCAACACAGCTAGGGCTGAATGAGATCGGCCGGGTGACGCTGCGGACGACCCAGCCGCTGTTCTGTGACCCTTACAGCCGCAACCGGATGACCGGCGGGCTGATTCTCATTGACGAGGCGACGAGCGCCACGGTCGGCGCGGCGATGATTACCGAGGCCGGATGAGGCAACTCCGACCGGCCGGGGAGCTACCGGGCACCTGAAGCAGCCGCTTGGATGACCTCGCCGACCTCTCGGACGAAGCGATCCAGTTGGCGATACTGCTGCACGGTCCGCCGCCCCTCGATGCCCATCCTGGTCGACTCTTCTGGGCGAGCCCAGAGACCGACGATGACCTTGCGCAAAGCCTCCACATCGCCGGCCGGCACATAGCTGCCGTTCCGTCCGTCGTCGATGGCATCGCGCTGGCCGTCGATCTGAGAACAGATCACCGGCCGGCTCATCGACCACGCCTCAAGCAAGCACGTGATGCCGTTGTCTGTGTCGCTCTGGTGCAGCGGAAGCACGACGAAGCGCGATCGCGCATAGAGTTCGCGTAGTTCGACGGGACTCTTGGGCCCGACGGTCACGTTGCCGGGCAAGTCAGCCTTCTCGCCAGCGTCTCCGAGTGTCCTGCGCCACTGGTCACTCCTGCCGCGGACGACGGCGCCTGCGATGTGACAGGGGATGCCGGTGCCGTCGAGTGACCTTATCAGCGTTTCGAAGTCGCGCATTTCCCGGCCGACTGAGCAGACCATATCCGGCCTGGCGCCGGCCGGCGACTGCCAGAACTGCTCATCGACGCCCCAGGGGATGTCGACGATCTTGTCCTGCGGGATCCCTAGGCGATGCACGGCGAACTCGCGCTGGGTGGCCGGCGGCAGGATCAGCTTTGTGATGTGCGAGTGCGCAAGTCGAAGGAACCATGCCTTTTTGGCAGGCGACACCCAGCTGAAAAGGGTGACGAAGGGCAGCCGCGTCCTGGTCAGCTTGAGCAGCAGGGCGAACGGCATGGCGACCTGCTCGGCGCCCCAGGCGAAGATCACGTCGTACTGGCGCCTAACCCGGAATGCCTCAAGGACCTGCGCGACCCAGATGGGCATGATGCGGTAGAGAGATCGCCGCCATCGCGGGGGGTTGGTCAGAAAGCGCTGGTCCAGGAGCGTGAGGTCGCCAGGAAGATCGAGCAGCCACGCGCGCGGGGCCAGGCCGGCCCGGTGCAGCTCCACGATCTGGTCGATGAAGGGCGGGAAGTAGGCGGTCCCCAGCAGGACCAGCACCCTTGGCTTACTCTCAGGGCCACTCATCGTCCGGCCTTCCACGGTAGGCGCCCGGCGAACAGCTCTCGCCGGCCGGGCGGCGGGCTGCCACCACCGCGCTGGGGGTCGAGCATAACTTGCGGCGGCACGGCCAGCGGCGCCGGTGCGGCAGCCGGCCTGTGCCGTGCGGCCCGCGTTGCGGCCCGAGGCCGACAGCGGCGCCATCGGGCCATGCGCCGAGCAAAAACAAGCGTGCCGCCAATGATCGCAGCAAGCAATTGTGGCAGGACCGGTTGACACATGAATTCCGCGCGGGCGTGAAAAGGGCACGAGTCAGCCGCGCAAACTCATACATGTCTTAGACGCATGCATAACCGCCAAGGTTTACCTGTCGCAGCGAAATATTCCGCAGCCGCGGCGGGTTCGGGCGGCGCAGCCAGGCCCAGCGCGGGCGGCGGGGCCTCCGACGACCTCTGACAGCCCGCCGGGCAGCCGTCCTGAGGCACGCGCAGCCGAGCGCGCACGGCAGCGAGGGATCGATTCCGGTGCGCCCGTTCGGCCCGCACCGTGCCAGCGGCATCGTAGCAAGCTGCTCACTTGCATCAGCGTCGGCGCAGGTCAGCGGGCTGCGGTCAGCGACTGACGACCAAGTCATGGTCGGTCGCTGGTGCGAATTTCGGCCCCGGTTTCTCGTTGGGCGGTTGTCTTCCAGCCAGGATTCTGGGCGATCCAGGGGACCATGCGGCACAGACGGCAGGTCGCGATGGTCCCGTGATCCGGGCGGCCGGCCCGGGCCTGGAGGTGCGGTGCGCGGCCCGCCAGGCGACCCGTGAGGGACGTTCTCGACCCAAGCGCGACTTTCGGCCCTTCGATACCAGAACGGTCCTGCCTCGCGTATGCTTCGGTTGCACTCGTACCTGTATTTAGGCTATATTTAGTGCTTATTGCTTCTTTATCTGATCTATGGGGGCCAAGCCACGTTACTGGTCAGGTAACGCCTTGGGAACGTTTGAACGAAAGCTGGGAGTGATCTGGTATGCAGCGTGGCTACAGGCAGCTGTGCCGTCGGGCAGGGGTGGCCGCCGCGGCTGCGGCGGTGTGCGTGACGGGGTTCGCGGCGCCGGCGTCGGCCTCGGTGTCGGCCAACCCGGCGGCGACGCCGCAGCTGTACCCGAACGGCATCAGCTGGGAGCAGGTGCGGCAGCTCGTGCAGTGCGGCGGCACCATGTATGCGGTTGGCTCCTTTACCGAGATCAAGTACAAGGGCGTCGTGTACGCCCGCAACAATGCCTTCAGCTTCAGCGCCACCTCGCCGTACGCGATGACGACGTGGAACCCGAACGTCAACGGCAAGGTCAACTCCATCGCCTTCAACGGAACCGACTGTTCCAACGCCTACCTCGGCGGGATATTCACCACCGTGCACGGCACGACGGTGAAGAACATCGCCGAGGTCAGCACCACCTCGACCGGCGCGGTGGTCACGGGCTTCGGCCACAGCGCCAACGGCCAGGTGCAGACCTTGCGCGGCTACAACGGCCACATCCTGGCCGGCGGGTTCTTCACCTCGGTCAACGGCAGCACGAAGAAGTACTTCGTCAGCCTGAGCCCCAGCACCGGAAAAGATGACGGCTTCCTCAATCTGAACATTTCCGGTAACTACGGCAGCGGCGCGACCCAGGTCTACAACCAGCAGATCAGTCACGGCGGCTCGCTCGAGCTGGCCGAGGGCACCTTCCTCTCGGTCGGCGGCCAGGCCAGGCAGCAGATCTTCATGCTCAACCTGGCCACCAACCCCGCAACGGTGACGCCATGGACCTCGGCCGAGTTCAACGCGCGATGCATCCTCAAGGAGTCTTTCTACGTGCGGGCCGCCTCCTGGTCGCCGGGCGACGGCACCGTGTACATAGGCACCACCGGCTTCCACCCGCTTAACGGCTCGACCTCAGGCCCCCGCACCGGGCTGTGCGATGCGGCGGCCGCGTTCCCGGCGACCCAGGCGTCCGTAAGCCACAAGTGGATCAACTACACCGGCTGCGATTCGCTGTACTCCACCGCCGCCGACGCCAGCACTGCCTACTTCGGCGGGCACGAGCGCTGGGCGGACAACACGAACGGCTGCGACTTCGCGGGACCTGGCGCCATCGCCGCTCCGGGGATGGTCGGGCTAGCTCCGGGGACCGGCGCGGTCGTGTTCAACCCGACCCGGGCACGCGGCTACGGCGCCGACGACATGCTGGTCACCAGCGCGGGCCTGTGGATCGCCAGCGACAACATGAACAACGCGAGCCAGTGCGCCGGGAAATCGGGTCACGCTGGCATCTGCTTTCTGCCCTACTAATCCATGGCCAGCAGCACCCGCGACGACCTCGCGGCGGGCCAGCGCCCGGCCGTTCGCCCGCCCAGGCTGATCTACCTGGGCGGGCTCGGCCGGAGCGGGAGCACCATCATCGAGCGGCTGCTTGGCGAGCTGCCCGGGGTTTGCTCGGTCGGCGAGGTCGTACACCTGTGGCGGCGCGGGATCGCCGACGCCGAGCGCTGCGGATGCGGTGAGTTGTTTCCCGACTGCCCGTTCTGGCGGAATGTCGGCGAGGTCGCCTTCGGCGGGTGGGAAAACGTCGACCCCGAGGATGTCAGCCAGCTGCGGGGCAGCATCGACCGCAACCGATTCATCCCGGTGCTCGCCAGGGCGAAGCTGGGCGCGGCCCGTCGGCGAACGCTCGACGACTACCTCTCGTACTACCTGCGGGTCTACGCCGCGGTAGCGGAGGTCAGCGGCTGTCAGGCCATCATCGACTCCAGCAAGCACGCCTCGCTCGCGTTCTGCCTCCGCTGGTGCGACGGCCTCGACCTGCGGGTGGTGCACATCGTGCGGGATCCGCGGGCGGTGGCCTACTCGTGGACCAGGGAGGTGAGCCGCCCGGAGGCGAGCGGCACGACCGCGGCGGTGGACGGCCGCATGTGGACCTACTCGTCACCGACGGCTGCCATCCAGTGGAACGTCCAGAACGGCGCGATGCAGCTACTGGCCCGCGGCGGGACGCCGACGTTGCTGGTGCGGTATGAGGACTTCGTCCGTGCGCCCGACTCGGTGCTTGGCGAGATCGTCTCGTTCGCTGGATTGCCAGAAACCGACATCGCCGCGGCAGGATTCCTCGGCGTCGACGGCGCCGATCGCTGGGCGGACCTCTCCGTCTCGCACACAGTGTCCGGCAACCCCGTGCGCTTCGCCACCGGCCGGATCCCGATCCGCCGAGACGATCGATGGCTCGCCGCCATGCCGGCCGGGCAGCGGCGCGCGGTCACAGCGCTGACACTTCCGCTGCTTACGCGCTACGGCTATGCGCGGGGAAAGGTGTGACCGGCTGGCCGTCGGTGGGAGTAGTCCTGCCGACCCACGACCGGCCGCAGGAACTGCGCGTCGCGCTTGCCGCGGTGCTTGCTCAGGACTACCCGGGCGAGATCTGGGCTGTCGTCGTGCATGACCGCAGTGAGCCCGACCAGAGTGTGGCCGACGGGGACCGGGTGCGGGTGCTGGCCAACTCACGGACGCCCGGCCTGGCAGGCGCTCGCAACACCGGGGTCACCGCGCTCGATACCGACCTCATCGCGTTCTGCGACGACGACGACGAATGGCTGCCAGGGAAACTCCGCGCGCAGGTGGCGGCGCTACGCGAGCAGCCAGCTGCCGAGTTCGCAAGCTGCGGCATCGAGGTGGACTACGCGGGCCGCCGCAGCGTGCGGCTGGTTGGCGCCGATCAGGTGACCTACGCCGATCTGCTGCGCTCGCGCATGATGATGGTGCACTCCTCTACCTACCTGGTCCGCAGGGCGGCGCTGCTTGACGGCATCGGGCTGGTCGACGAGACCATTCCGGCGAGCCAGAACGAGGACTGGGATCTGGCGCTGCGGGGCGCTCGCCGGCGCCCCATCGCCTATGTGGACCAGCCCATGGTCAAGGTGGCCTGGGGCCCCGCGTCGTACTTCTCCCAGCAATGGCAGACCAAGATCGACGGGTTGCTCTGGATGCTCGACCGGCATCCCGACATCGAAAGCTGCCGACCGGGCGCGGCCCGAGTCTACGCGCAGCTATCCTTCGCCCACGCCTGCCTCGGCAGACGGGCAGAAGCGTGGCGGTGGACCAGGCGAGCGCTGCGGTGCAACTGGCACGAGCGTCGCGTGCCGTTCGCGGTCGCGGTGGCGGCGGGTATCCTTTCCGGCGAGACCGTTTTGAGGCGCCTGAACGCCCGGGGGCACGGGATCTGAGCGGCATGCTGGCCGTGCGGGGCGGTCAGCGTGCGCGAGAACGGAGGAAGGTCCCGGTGTCACGCTCACGGCTTACCGTGCTGGCCGCGGTCGTCACTGTAGTCGCCACCGCGTGCACGACAGCCCAGCAATCCGGTCCGCCAAGCGAGCCGCGAACACCGAATCTGGGGTCAATCCCGCAGTCCCGCCATGCGCCGAAGATCCCGGCCCGGGGGGCGTACTTTGGCGCATGGGTCCGGCCGGCCGATTTTTCGGCCGGCAGCCAGCTCGTGGCAATGGATACGCTGCAGAGCCAGCTTGGCCGGCGACTCGACATCGTGCATACCTACCTTAGGTGGCAAGCTGCGTTTCCGACGGCAAGCCACCTGATCGCCCTCAGCCAGGGCAGCATGCTGCTGCTCTCGTGGACAGGCACCGACAGCCGCGCCGTCGCATCCGGTAGCTTCGACCGCTTCATCCGCCAGCGCGCGCGTGCGATCAAGGCAACGGGCAAGCCGATATTCCTTGAGTGGCGCTGGGAGATGGACCGCCCCAATCTACGCGGCGTCGTCGGCTCGCCGGCTGAATTCATCGCCGCGTGGAAGCATGTTCGAACCATCTTCGCCCAGCAGCATGTCGACAACGTCGCGTGGGTATGGTGCCCGACCGCCCGCGGCTTCGAGCCAGGGGGCAACGCCGCGGCCTATTACCCGGGCGACGCCCAGGTCGACTGGCTCTGCGCAGACGCGTACCCGGGCGTCGGGCCGTATCGGCCGTTCTCCGACACGGTGCAGACCTTCCTCAGCTGGGCGTCACATCACCGCAAGCCTGTCATGATCGGCGAATACGGGGTACAGCAGAGTTACACGCCGCAGCAGCGGGCGCAGTGGCTCCAGGCAGCGGCACAGACGGTCCGGGGCGATCCGCAGCTCAAGGCGCTGGTCTACTTCGATGCCAATCCGAACGGCCCGGTGCCGGCCACCAGCTTCGCCCTGGACACCGGCACGCCGGCCCTGCAGGCATTCCGGGCCATGGCAGACAGCAGCTACTTCAACCCGCGTGGTCTGCGCCTGTCCGGCTAGCCCGGGCGCGCCGCCCCTGATGGCGCCGCCCGAGGCGTGATCCGCGATATGCCTGCAGAGCGATCCAGGGCGCCAGGCAGACCGGCTCCCATAGGTAGCGCCCCGCTAGCCGCCGGGGATCGTGCAGTAGCCGGTAGGCCCATTCCAGGCCCATCGGACCAGTCCAGCGCGGCGGCGTGGCGGTCTCGCCGACTAGGTAGTCCATGATGCCGCCAAGCGGGAAGGTCACGTTCGCGGCCAGTTGACTCCGGTTGGCGTGGATCCACTGCTCTTGCCGGGGCATCCCCATGCAGACGAAGAGGATGTGCGGCGCGAAGGCCTGGATGGCGGCCAGAATTTCCTGGTTCTCTGCAGAATCCGGGCGCATATCGAAGTATCCGTGCTGATGCCGCGAGGATAGCGAGGCGTAGTTCGCGTGAATATATTGCTCGAATCGCTCGGCAACGGAGTCGGTTCCGCCGAGAAAGAAGACGCGCCAGCCCGAACTCTCGGCCATGGTGAGAAGCGGGCCGAGCCAGTCGAGCGAGGTGATGCGGTGCTCCGGTCTTAGCGGCTGTTTGAATAGCCGCGCGAGGTGAACGACCCACATGCCATCTGCATGCACGTAGTCCGCCTGTTCGAAAAATTGCTGCAGTTCAGGCAGCCGCCGGTGGAGATAGAGGCTGTGCATGTTGTGATTTGCGATCACGATCCGCTGACCGTCAGCAACCGCGGCGGCCGATGCCTCGAACAAGCCCGCTTGCGTAAGCGCATCAACCCGGACGCCGATGAACTCACATTTCTCTGGCGGGGTAAAGTCAGGCGCGCTCCTCGCGGGCGGCGGCTCAAGTTCGGGCGCGATGCTCCGGTGATCCATCACAGTCCGCTTGTCCTCGACTGGGCCGCCGCGGGGGTTCCGGACAGCTGAATTGATGCTCATTCATGCGCTAGCCTGCCGGTTCGGGCACGCATCGTAACTTCTGGTGAGTTTGCATCCCGAATACAGACATCGCCGATTATACCGGAATCGATGTGCGGCGCAATATCAACGGCTGCTGCGCTCACCGAGTGACCCCGGTACTACAGTCCGGGTTTGTGATCTAGCGCCTGGGTGATCACGAGATGCCCGGCGTGTCGGCTGTCTATACGCGCGCTCGCGCTGCTCGCCGTCGCCACCGCCCGGCCGCCCGGCAACGCCGAACCCCGGGCCGCTGCCGGCCCGCGCACCACCGGGCCGGTGAGTCATCACGACGCTAACCGAGCCCGCTGACCAGCCAGAACACTGGCGCGACAGCGGGAAGCTCCCACCAGGGCCGATGAGTCACCGCCCCGCGAGATCGGCCCGATCCGCGTGACGGTGCCCGAATCGCGCAGGCTGCTCGCGCCGTCCGTGCCCGAGCCCTTCCGCTACGCCTGGAGCACCTGGCGACGACACCAGGCATGCGCCCGATGGCACCACTACCAGGCACAACTCCGGGCAGCGCCAGCATGGCCCGCATGATTAACCCGAGAAGATCACAACCCGGACTATAATGCTGGCCCGGTCTTGCCGGCCGGTAGGGATCCGGATATTTTGCCGACTATGTCATCGTTACCGATGCAAAGGCCGCAGGTTCAGCAGACGGCAAGCTTCGACTCTGAGCTATTCGAGCGCCGCATTAGGGAGTACGCCGAATCGCATCCCGCGACATTGCGCATCCTGGAGGCTGGCTGCGGGCGGCGCTGGTGCCTCGATCTCAGCGGCGTTGACTTCCGCCTCACCGGGGTCGACCTGAACACCGACGCCATGCGCACGCGGGCTGACCTCGACGAGGCGATCGTCGGGGACCTGCGCACCGTCGCCCTCCCGGACGGCTCTTACGACGTGGCGTTTTCCTCGTTCGTGCTTGAGCACGTAGCTGGCGCTGAACAGGTGCTCGACCGGCTCGTCGCCGCGATCCGGCCCGGCGGCCTCCTGCTGGTGCGTATCCCCGACAGGGACTCAGTCTTTGGCTTCATCACCCGGCATAGCCCGCACTGGCTGCATGTCCAGTACATGCGCCGGATCCGGGGTGGCAAGCTGGCGGGGACGCCGGGCCGGGGCCCGTTCCCGAGCGTCTATGACAAGGTTGTCTCCTGGCGAGGCATGAGGGCGTATTGCATGTCACACGGCCTGCAGATCATCGACGCCTGCTCATCCAACTACTACCTCGGCGCCTTCGGCCGGTTCGCCGGGGTCGTTGACCGCGCGCTGCGGACGGTGGCGAAGCTATCACTCGGCCGGCTTACAGCCGACCACAGCAACCTCGCGTTTGTGATCCGAAAGCCGGCTGAAAGCAGCCAGGACCACTGAAGATAGGTCAGGATTAATTCGCCCTGGCCTCGGCACGGGGCACGCGGGCCGCCCTGCAGCAGCGATGGCAGGCCAGCTGGCCGCGCAAATGTGGCTGACCCTCCTTGCCGGCGCGAAGACCGCCTCGCGCAGGCGCGAGGGAGCCCGGACTGTAGTACCGGCGGGTTCGCTAGTCGCGCTCCTCAGGCGTACCCGAGCCTGGCAAGCAACTGCCCGATCTCGGTCTCGACCTCGGCGACCTGGCGCTCGTCGAGCACCCCACGCCACCGCCCCACCGAGCCGGTCCTGGCCCGGGCCAGGCCGGTGCGCAGCGCCTGAAGGCCGGTCGGCGAAGTGCCGAGAAAGCCGGCCAGCAACTCGGCAGCGCCCGCGGGATCGTACACCAGGGACTCGTAGCGCAACTCAATCCCCCGGCCGTCTGGCAGGCCGGCCAGGCCGTCAAGCGCGGCCGCCGTGAACCTGCGCCAACCCCATGCGGACCTGACGATGTCAGACACTTGGGCAAACTCCTCGCGGCGGTCTGGCTCCACCCACCACCTCGCCTGCGGGCCCCAGAGCTGCCCGCCTCGACCGTGCTTGGCGGCCCCGGCGGACGCAGCCGCGAGCCACGGCTGCTCAGCGTGCGAGACGGCGGCATCGCGTCCGTCGCGGATGATATGGATGAACTGGGCTGCGGGCAGCGCGCGAGCCAGAAACGGCACCACGAAGCTGTTCTCGGGGTTCTTCTCCGCGAATCGGCGGCCGCCATCAAGCGCGGCGAGCAGCAGGGCCGAGTAGGACAGCCGGAACACTGCCGCGCACCGCCGCTCGCTCCACGACCCGTCGTACACGCACCGCGCGGCCGCCTTCGTCAGCCTGGGCTCGAAGTGGTAGGAGACTTCGGGAAGCCGCCCGATACAGCTGCCGAGGAACGTGGTGCCCGACCGGGGCGCGCCGATAATGAATATCGGCCGGTGCAGCCGGGGATCCAGTGCTCCCGGCATCGGCCGCTTCCGCAGCGCGGGCTCGCGCCTGCGCTCGCGGAAGTCGGAGGCCAGCCCCAGCGCGCCGAGCCGCAGCACGCGCGGCCATGTGACGGCGGGGGAGGCAGCCGGGCGGGCATCGGGGGTGGAGGTCATCGCTGCCAACTCGGTTCCCCGCCAAGCTGCCAGCTCGGTTCCCCGCCAAGCCATCGGCCCAGGCGACTGTCGTATGGCCGGAAGTACGCAGCCAATTCGGTCCTGAGCGACTCGGGCATCGGCGCGCGTGAGCGGGCGTTGTGCCGTTCGAAGGCGACATTGCCGCAGTGCGGCAGCCCGAGGAAGTCCAGCACGGCCTCGTAGGCGGGCTCGGGGTCGGCGAAGAACGCGCTGCTGTCCACGACGTGGATGCGGTCGCGGCCAACCAGCCGTTCAAGGCGCTCAAGCTGCTCGACGTATCGCCCGCGGGCGACGTAGGCGTGATGCTGATGACCATGACTGACATAGGCCGGATCAGCCATGAGGCGCTCGACCTCGCCGTCAAGCCGGGCCGCCTCAAGTTCCAGCGCCCGCTCGAACGGCTCGGTTTCGTAGCCCCGCGCCAGCTCGTGGGCGTGCGCGGAGTAGGCCCGCTCGACCGGATCCCTCACCAGCACGATCAGCCGCACTCCGGGCAGGTCGCGGGCTATACGCTCGCCGGCCAGCGGGTGGAACATGTAATACGGGCTCGCCTCGAAGGTCATGGGCGCCAGGCCGGCCGATCGCCCGACCCAGCGCGCTCGCGCCTTGAGCGGGAAATGACCCTGGTACCAGCCCATCCCGCGGACGTAGTCCGTGTCGAAGTAATGCACGCCCTTCTGCAGCACGGCCCTCAGCACGATCGGGTGCTGGCTGAGCGCGCGGTACATGGAGGTCGTGCCGCACCGCTGGGCACCGACGATCAAGAATCCAGGCAGCATCCGCGCTGAGTGCGTCAGCTGGCCAAACGTCGCAGCGACCGAAAGCGCTGCCCGCCTGAGCACGGGAGAGACGGAGGACGAGCTGGCCATGTGCGTATGCCTTTCTGTCAGCGAGCTTGTCACAGCCGCCCCACCTCGGCTGCGGCCGCCGGGATCAGCCATCCCCCCGGGGCGCCGAGCCGAGCGCTCGCATGAGCCTGCCGGTCAGCCAGGTAGCGGGTTGCGAGGTCAGCCAGGTAGAGGATGCCGGTGATCCGCGCCTCCTCCGCGCCGAGCCCGAACGGGGCAAGCAACCGCGGCGCGTCCGCGATACAGCCTGCCGCCGCGTCCCGAGGCTCGCGGCGCCCAGGCACGACGTCCTTCTGCAGCCGGTAGTGCAGCGCGTCGAAGCCGAGCGGTACGCCATCGGTGAAGCGCTCCCAGTCCCACACCAGCAGGCCGCCGCTCGTGCTCGCCATGTTCCACGGCGTCCAGTCCCCGTGCCAGCTGCCCAGCACCAGCTGCGCGTCCCCGGCCCGCGCGGACAGCGTGTCCAGCGCGCCGAGCAGCGTGTCGCGCTCGGCACTGCGATCAGCGGCGGCCAGCCGGCCGGTGAGCCGCCGCCAGTAGGAGCCCGTGGCCAGGGGCTCGCGGCGCAGACCGCCGACGCAGGCGACCGAGTTCATGGCCGCGGCAAGCGCGGCCCCGTTCACCGGGCGGCGGCGCTGCCGCACCGGCAGGGCGCTGAGCACGAGGACCTTCAGGCCGCGCCACTCGCCGAAATGCAGCACCTCGGGAACCGTCACGCCGGACAGCCCGGCCCGGCCAAGCCGGATGAGGGCATCGCACTCAGCCTGGACCAGCGCCCGGGTGAGCGGGCTGGTGCCGATCTTCGCGAAACCGGCCGGCTGGCCCTGCGGGGAAAGGAGCTGCAGTACCGGCTTCCGGTTGGCCCTGGCAGGACCGAGGTACAGGCTCACCAGCACGTCGGCGCCGAGCGCCACACGGAGAAACGACTCGATGGTGTCAGCGCCCGCCGGCGCGCATACCCTGATCCGGCGGCGGAGCACGGCGCCGCCGATCCCGCAGGCCAGCGTGAGCGACAGCGCACGCGCGCCCAGCCGGGCCCCGGCAGATCCCGGCTCGCCGTAGCCCCGCACCGCCGCCGCGCCTGGTGCGGCCGCCGCGGGTATGAGGAGCCTGGGCCGGCTGCTGCCGAGCAGCAAGATGAACTCGCGTTCCTGTCCGCGCCGCTGCCCCCGGGTCCCGGTGCGGCCTGGTACCGTCCCGCCGAGCGTCACCGTGGCCGGGGACGGCCATAGCAGCCCGCAGACCTCGTTCAGATAGCGCTGCCGGTCCGTGCCGCTAGGTAGCCCGGAGCCAGCGCCGGGCCCGCGGTCATTGCTCATGCCCCCGGCCTGCACCCCCCGCACGCTCAAGCCGGGGCCCGCAGGGACGAAGACGTGTTCCCCCGCCCCGCACCGGGGTCATGAGCACGGACCGGCTCGCCGGACGGCAGGTCCGGGGGACCCATGACGAAGCGTACGGCAACGATGAACACTGCCAGCAGCAGGCTGCCGTAGAGCAGCCCGCTCAGGATGTCGCTGAACCAGTGCAGCGTCAGGTAGCCGCGGCTGTACCCCTCGTTGAAGGCCAGCGCGGCAACCGCGGCGCCAGCCCACATCGCCGTGCGGCGACGCCCGCTGAACTCCCGCCAGAGCAGGTAGGCGATGAGGCCGTAGAGCAGGATGACGCGATCGACGCCACCAGAAGGGAACGTGCCGCCCGGGCTCCCCGGCGGGCCGATGCGGTGGAAGGTGTGGCGGATCGCGAGCGTCACGTAGTGGTCGGCCAGGACCGCCGCCGCCAGCACGGCCGGCGGCAGCCACCGCCAGCCACGCCAGCTCACTGCCAGGCAGACTGCCGCGGCGGCAACGGCGCCCCAGGTCGTCCAGGTATTACCGATCTTGGTAAACCGGGCCATTACGTGCGCCCACGGTGCCATCCGGTGCGCGAGCGTCCAGGCGTAGATGGGCTTGTCGATCGAAGGGCCGGCATGCACGACGAGAGTGCCGAGCGCGGCCATGACCGCGTAGACCGCAGCCGCCCCGATGAAGACGAAGACGCTAAGTCGCGCGATGTTCGTGGCCGCCAGACGGACGCGCAGGTCGCGGGCTCCGGCAGTGGCCCCGTGGCGGCCCGCCGGCGGGGAATTGCCAGGCGGCCTGGCTTCCGCAGTCGCTGGCACGGCCTGCGACGCACGCCGTGCCAGCAGCGCGCCGATGACGGCAATGACGGCGATACCCGCCGGCCATAGCAATACAGCCAGGAACCTGGTCATCTCATTTTCCCTGCTCCTTGAAAGGAGAAATGCATATATTAATGCCTGCCCCTGCATGAACTCGTGAATCAGGGCCATCTGGACGTCGGCCTGGTCGCGCCAGGCGCTATCGCAGGCACCAGCCGGCGACCCGGCTAGCCCGGTCTGAGCTTTCGCGCGAGATACGACATGCCTGGCATCACCGAGAGCCGCAATTCGTGCCGGAACTGCCATAGCCCGCCAGCGAGCACCGCGCCGCCGGCCACCATGCCCGCCAGGATTGCCGCTGGCCCGCTGCCCAGCAGGTATCGCAGCGCTAGCGGGATCGCGCCGAAGCTTGCCATGCAGAGCGCGCCCGCGATGAATGTGCCGCGCCCGAAGGGGTGCAATCGGACCGTCACGGTCAGCTGGGTGAGCGACAGGCAGTTGATGACGCCGATCGCCGCCGCCCAGCCGATGGCCGCGCCGGTGATCCCGTAGCGCGGGATCAGCACCAGGTCCAGGCTCACGTTCACGACGACAGCCAGCAGCCCGTTGGCCAGGCTCCAGCTGCTGCGCCCGGTCGTGATCAGGACCATGTCGACCTGGCCGCAGGCGGTAGCCACCAGCTGTGCGACGCCGAGGATGATGAGCACCGCATACCCGGCCTGGTACGCTTGGCCGAAGATCGCCAGGAACTCCGGTCCGTAGACCATGACCAGCAGGTACATCGGCCAGGTCAGCAGTATCAGCCAGCCGGTGGTCGCCTGATAGACCACGTTGGCCCTGCGGTTCGCGCCCATCGCGAACAGCTCGGTGAACTGCGGCTGGGCTGCCATGCTGATCGCCCCGTTGCCGAGCTGCCCGGCGACGAGGAAGCGCGTCGCCGCCGTGTAGACGGCCGCCTCGACCGGTCCGCGGATGATGGCAACGAGAACGATGTCAATGCGCTGGATGGTGATCTGGGCCAGGGTCGCGACGGCCCGCGGTGTCGTGAACCGCCAGAACCCACGCGGGTTCGCGTTGGCCAGCCGTTCGTCTGCGTCGCTCTCGCCCGGCCGCACCTTGGTCCCGTCCGGCCGCACCGGCGTGGCCAGCGCCAGCAGCGCGGCGAGCTCTGGCGGGACGCCGTGCGAAGACTGCGCGGACGCCCGGTGCCGCCGGATCCATCGCAGCCAGAGCCATGCTGCCGCGGCGGCGGGGATATAGGGCACCGCCCACAGTGGCGCGAGCAGCGCCGCGCTCCCGGCTGCTACCGCGACCCCCACGCCGGCCAGCTGGGCCGCCGAGCGCGCCAGCTGGTTGATCATCACCGTTGGCCGCATGTCGCGGTAGCCGCGGGTGGCACCAAGGAGGGTGTCGAGCAGCGCCGCGAACGGCAGCGTTACCGCCAGGGCGCGGAGGGCCGTCGCCACCGCGGCCGGGGTTGCTCCCTGGTGCCCCAGGTGACCGCCGAGCAGGATGCGCGCCAGCGGGTCAGCGAACAGCAGCAGGATGGCGGCCCCGGTCACCGACGCGACCACCACCGGGATGATCGCGGCCCGGAGGATGACATTGATGCGGCCATCCTCACCAAGCAGGCAAAGCCTGGCGATGAAGTAGACAACGCCGGCGAAGGCGCCGAGGCTGGCTACCGACTCGACGATGAGAAACAGCGAGGTGGCGGAGAAGAACGCGCCCGCGACCGGCTGGCTGAACAGCCTTGTGACCAGCACGGTAACGCCGAACGTCGCCGCCGCGGAGGCGACCGCTCCGGCCAGGTTCAGGGTGCTGCCCCTGGCAACCTCCGCAAGCTTGCTGCCTTTGCCGCCGCCCGTGCGGGGACTGCGCGGTGTGCTCGCTGTCCCCCGGGCGCCAGCTGCGCTCGTGGCATCAGGCTGGCTCGCGGCATCTGGTGCCGGCGTCCCCGCGGTGTCGCATGTCCCCGGTATGCCCGGTATTCCGGAAGCGCCAGGTATCGGTATCGGCGTGATGCCTCGCGGCATCTGCACCCGCTGGCGCTGGCCAGAGTTCCTGGCAGCCGCCGCGCGGGCCGGCGGCCAGGCGAGACGCAGATCGCGGCCTATCTGCTTGAGCCTGGAGTACTCTCCTGGCACCTCAGGCCGACCGCCCATGCCGCCGGGCCCGCCCGGTGCCCTGGTGCCACGCGCCGCGATCCGCCTGCCGTGGCGGGCGTCCGGTCATGCGAGCGCCCGTGCCGTCGCGACGTGCGGCTGGCCGTCACCCGCCCCTGAGCCCGCGGCAACTTCGGCCGCCGGGTCCCGGCTGCGCAGATGGGCGTCATTCCGCCAGAGCAGGGCATAGGACAGCATGGTGAAGGCCAGCGGCGCCACCACCGCCTGGTACGTGAACATGTACACGAAAGACAGCAGGAGCACGAGGACCCCCGCCAGT